>Ga0123342_1009668_pt1 | contig 11420 bp, 9 predicted proteins | sample Turbeawhitnodule_FD_89960 | JGI IMG/M metagenome (GOLD analysis project Ga0123342, IMG submission 89960) | Root nodule microbial communities of legume samples collected from Mexico - Turtle bean Mexico white nodule | ecosystem: Host-associated > Plants > Roots > Nodule | place: Mexico: Nepantla... | reverse complement strand
GGCTACAGCCACATGAACCTGATCTCGGGCGCTGGCCACGACGCCTGCTGGGCAGCAAAGGTCGCCCCGACCACGATGGTCATGTGCCCCTGCGTCGGAGGTCTCTCGCACAACGAGGCGGAGGACATCTCCAAGGAATGGGCAACGGCCGGCGCTGACGTCCTCTTCCATGCTGTGGTCGAGACGGCGGAGATCGTGGCGTGACTGCCAGTCGGCAATCAACGACATTCTTCATGAAGACCCGCGGCTGACATAGGAAAAGCACCCATGGATCTGACAACTATCCTTGCCTTCGTCGCAGTGACGACCCTGCTCGTTATCTCCCCGGGCCCAAACGGTGTTCTGATCGCCAAGACCGTACCCACCTCGGGTCGATTGGCGGGCTTTGCCAATGTCGCCGGCTTCGTCTCCGCCTTTTACCTGCATGGGGCGTTTGTCGTCTTCGGCGTCTCGGTCATTCTCGCGCGCTCGGCCGAGCTGTTCTTTGCAGTCAAGATGCTTGGCGCCGCCTATCTGTGCTGGGTTGGCGTCAAGGCGCTGGCGCAGGCCTGGCGCAATCCGCTTTCATCGCAGCCGATCGCCGCCCCTTCAAAACGCCGACGGACCCTGTTGGCGGCTTATATCGAGGGCTTTCTGACCAATGCACTCAATCCCAAGGTTGCGATGTTCTATCTCGCGGCCTTCCCGCAATTCGTGCCGATGGAAAAAGCGACCGCCGCCAATATCTTCCTTTTGGTATTCATTCATTCCATGATCAACCTGGTCTGGTTTAGCGCCATGGTCGTCGTGTTTTCCCGCCTTGCTACGCTGACGCGTGGAGGCAGAGTGCAACGCTGGATCAAGGCGGCAACAGGCGTCGTCTTCGTCGGCTTCGGTCTAAAACTCGCAACCATGCGCGCCTGAAAAGCGGAGGTTCATCATGACATCAAAGATCATCAAGAACGGTACCATCGTCACCGCGGACCTGACCTACAAGGCGGACGTGAGGATCGAAGGCGGCAAGATCGTCGAGATCGGCCCCAACCTCTCCGGCACCGAAACGCTCGATGCCACGGGCTGCTACGTCATGCCGGGTGGTATCGACCCGCATGTCCATCTCGAAATGCCGTTCATGGGAACCTACTCCTCCGACGACTTCGAAAGCGGCACCCGTGCGGGCCTTGCCGGCGGCACGACCATGGTCGTCGATTTCTGCCTGCCGGGACCGGAACAGTCGCTGCTCGAAGCGCTGCAAATGTGGGACAACAAGACGAGCCGCGCAAACGCCGACTACTCGTTCCACATGGCCGTCACCGGTTGGAACGAGCGCGTCTTCAACGAGATGGAGACGGTGGTCAAGGACAAGGGCATCAACACCTTCAAGCACTTCATGGCCTACAAGGGCGCGCTGATGGTGAACGACGACGAGATGTTCGCCTCCTTCCAGCGCTGTGCCGAGCTCGGCGCCCTGCCTCTGGTCCATGCCGAGAACGGTGACGTCGTTGCCTCGATGACCGCGAAGCTTCTCGCCGAAGGCAACAACGGTCCCGAGGCACATGCCTATTCACGCCCGCCCGAGGTCGAAGGCGAGGCAACCAATCGCGCCATTATGCTCGCCGACATGGCCGGCGTGCCGCTTTATGTCGTGCACACTTCCTGCGAACAGGCGCATGAAGCGATCCGCCGAGCCCGCCAGAAGGGCATGCGCGTCTATGGCGAGCCACTGATCCAGCACCTGACGCTCGACGAAAGCGAATATTTCAACAAGGACTGGGATCACGCCGCCCGCCGCGTCATGTCTCCACCCTTCCGCAACAAGCAGCACCAGGACAGCCTTTGGGCCGGCCTGCAGTCCGGCTCGCTGTCTGTGGTGGCGACCGACCATTGCGCCTTTACGACCGAGCAGAAGCGCTTCGGCGTCGGCAACTTCGCCAAGATCCCCAATGGCACCGGCGGCCTCGAGGACAGACTGCCTATGCTCTGGACTTATGGAGTGAAAACCGGCCGCCTGACAATGAACGAGTTCGTTGCGGTCACCTCGACCAACATCGCCAAGATCCTCAATGTCTATCCGAAGAAGGGCGCGATCCTCGTCGGCGCCGATGCGGATATCGTCGTCTGGGATCCGAAGCGCTCGAAGACGATCTCGGCCAAGACGCAGCAATCGTCGATCGACTATAACGTCTTCGAAGGCAAGGAAGTCACGGGCCTGCCGCGCTACACGCTGACGCGCGGCGAAGTGGCGATCGAGGAAAGCACGGTCAAGACGAAGGAGGGCCACGGCCAGTTCGTCAAGCGCGAGCCGTTCCAGGCAGTCAATAAGGCGCTCTCGACATGGAAGGAGCTTGTGGCGCCCCGCAAGGTCGAACGGTCCGGCATTCCGGCGACGGGGGTCTGATCCTTGGCATCACTCCTGCACCAGCCGATCAAGCTCCGGAAGCAGAACGACGCTTTCCTGCTCGTTCGGATCGGTGCGGGCGATGATCGCGGTGCAGGGGGTACTGCTGAGGTTGGCGGGCAGATGCGGCACGCCGGCGGGGATGTAGAACAGCTCGCCGGCGTGCACGACGACATGATGCTCCAGCTCGTCGCCATACCAGGTGTGAGCCACGCCGGAGAGCATGTAGATCGCCGTTTCATGCGACTCGTGCAGATGCGCCTTGGCCCGAACGCCGGGCGGAATCGTCAGCAAATGCATGCAGATGCCCTTGGCGCCGACCGTCTCGGCCGCGATGCCTTCGAAGTAACTGAGCCCCTGCTTGCCGTCGTAGGCATGACTGGGGCGCACAATGTGACAGGTGGGCTTTGATGTCGCGTCCATCGTCATCCTCCATGGACCTTGCCGGAACAATGAAAACAGCTACTCATACTATCATGCAAAGCGCAGAAGCGCGGGGAAAACAGGATACACAAGCATTGACGCAAGCTGCCTCCGTCGTATCCGCCAAAGACCTCTGTCTGACCTATGATGCCAGCGATGCTCCCGTGCATGCGCTGACAAACGTCAATCTCGACGTGCGCAAGGGCGACTTCGTCTCCTTCATCGGCCCTTCAGGTTGCGGGAAGACGACCTTCCTGCGCGTGATCGCCGATCTCGAAAGGAAGACATCGGGCGAGATCACGGTCAATGGCATGACGCCGGAGGAAGCCCGCAAGGCTCGCGCCTACGGCTACGTCTTCCAGGCGCCGGCACTTTATCCCTGGCGTACGATCGAGAAGAATATCGCTCTACCGCTCGAAATCATGGGCTACGCCTCGGCTGACCAGAAGAAACGCATCGCCGATGCGCTCGATCTGGTGAACCTATCCGGCTTCGAGAAGAAATTCCCCTGGCAGCTTTCCGGCGGCATGCAGCAGCGCGCCTCGATCGCCCGTGCACTCGCCTTCGATGCCGACCTGCTCTTGATGGACGAGCCCTTCGGCGCGCTCGACGAAATCGTCCGCGACCACCTGAACGAGGAACTTCTCAAGCTTTGGGCGCGCACCAACAAGACCATCTGCTTCGTCACCCACTCGATCCCCGAGGCCGTCTACCTCTCCACCAAGATCGTGGTCATGTCACCCCGCCCCGGCCGCGTCACTGACGTCATTGACTCGCCCCTTCCCAAGGAGCGGCCGCTAGACATTCGCGAGTCGCCCGAGTTCCTTGAAATCGCCCATCGCGTGCGCGAGGGCCTGAGATCGGGGCACAGCTATGAGCACTAAGCCATTGGGTGTTAAAACCGGTGCGCGGGGGCGCTCATGAAGCCAGATACCCTCAAGGATCGGATCGTTCCCGTCCTCACAATCCTCCTGGCATTGATCGCGATCTGGTACGTCGCGGCGGTGCTGATGAATGCCTCCTTCCAGCGCGACATGGATCAACGCGCCAACCAGACGTTGGGAACGGTGGAATTCATCGAAAAGACGCTGTCGCAGCCCAAGCCTTTGCTGCCTGCCCCGCATCAGGTGGCGCAGAACGTCTTCGAGAACACCTTCCTGCGGAAGCTTTCGAGCAACCGAAGCCTGGTCTACCATAGCTGGGTCACGCTCTCGTCGACGCTGCTCGGTTTCGGCTTCGGCACGCTGCTCGGCATCGTGATCGCCGTCGGGATCGTGCACATCAAGGCGCTTGAGCGCAGCCTCATGCCATGGGTCATCGCCTCGCAGACCATACCGATCCTGGCGATCGCGCCGATGGTGATCGTCGTCCTCGGCGCCATCAACATCACCGGCCTGATCCCTAAGGCGCTGATCTCGACCTACCTCTCCTTCTTCCCGGTCACCGTCGGCATGGTGAAGGGTCTTCGTTCGCCAGAAGTGATGTTCCTCGATCTGATGCGGACCTATAACGCGACAGCCTCGCAGACCTTCTGGAAGCTTCGCGTTCCCGCCTCCGTGCCATTCCTCTTCACCTCGATGAAGGTCGCGATCGCCGCAAGCCTGGTCGGCGCCATCGTCGGCGAGCTTCCGACCGGTGCCGTCGCCGGCATCGGCTCGAAGCTGCTCGCAGGCTCCTACTACAGTCAGACGATCGACATCTGGGCGGCTCTCGTCGCAGGCTCGGTACTGGCCGCAAGCCTGGTCGCCATCGTCGGTCTTGCCGCAAAGATCGTCGATCGTTCGATGGGCGGGAGACCGGCATGAACCAGATGACCTTCTCATGGCAGGGCGTTCTTGCCCTGGTGCTGACGGCGATTGCGATCATCGCCTTGCCGATCATGGCCGAAGGCGCACCGGACCCGGTGTCGTCAATAACGGTGGGCCTGACGATCGCGCTGATTGTCGCCCTCGCCTTCGTTTCCTTCGCACCATTGCCAACGCCATACATCGCCACCGTTTTGCTGGTCGGTGCGCATTGGGCGGCGTGGGTGCTGCTCGCGGACGTGACCGGAAACGAAGGTTTGGCGACCACATCCTTCTTCCTGCTGATGGCAGCCTGCTGGCTGCTTGCCTGGCGCTGCGTCACCGAGCTTTCGGCAATGACGCCAAGTTCCAGTTTCGTCCGCTCCTGCCTCCGGCTGCTGATCCCGGCAACCTTCGGCGCCTGGATCCTGATAATTTGGGAAGCGCTGACGCGCGGCGCCGGCATTCCCTTCGTTCTGCTGCCGCCGCCGAGCGCCATCGGCGCCAGGATCGCCGGCTCGCTGCCGATCCTGGCCGACGACGTGCGCCAGACGATCTTCAAGGCGGTATTCGCCGGTTACATTATCGGCTGTGGTGCAGGCTTTGCCGTCGCGATCCTCGCCGATCGCGTCGCCTTCCTGCGCCGCGGATTGCTGCCGATCGGCAATATGGTGTCGGCACTGCCGATCATCGGTGTCGCGCCGATCATGGTGATGTGGTTCGGCTTCGACTGGCAGTCGAAGGCCGCCGTCGTCATCATCATGACCTTCTGCCCGATGCTGGTGAACACCGTCGCCGGCCTCGCCGCATCCGGTCCGATGGAGCGCGACCTGATGCAGACCTACGCTTCAAACTATTGGCAAACACTGCTGAAGCTCCGGCTTCCGGCGGCGATGCCCTTCATTTTCAATGCATTGAAGATCAACTCGACGCTGGCGCTCATCGGTGCCATCGTCGCGGAGTTCTTTGGTACGCCGATCGTCGGCATGGGCTTCCGTATCTCCACCGAGATCGGGCGCATGAACGTCGACATGGTCTGGGCCGAAATTGCCGTTGCGGCGCTGGTCGGCTCGATCTTTTATGGCGTCGTCGCCCTCGCCGAAAGGGCGGTGACTTTCTGGCATCCGTCTATCCGTGGTGGCTAGGCGTCGCTTTATTCCCGCAAATGGGATTGGGCATAACTTCAGAGGGAAAAAGAAAATGAAAAAACTGATTATTGCGATGATGGCGAGCGCGATGTCGCTCGCAGCAGCCCAGGCGATGGCTGCCGACAAGGTGACGCTGCAGCTCAAGTGGGTGACGCAGTCGCAGTTCGCCGGCTACTACGTCGCCAAGGAAAAGGGCTACTACGAAGAAGAGGGTCTCGACGTCACCATCAAGCCGGGCGGCCCTGACATCGCGCCGGAACAGGTGATCGCCGGCGGCGGCGCCGACGTCATCGTCGACTGGATGGGCGGTGCGCTCGTTGCCCGCGAAAAGGGCGTTCCGCTCGTCAACATCGCCCAGCCCTACCAGAAGTCGGGCATGGAAATGATCTGCCGCAAGGACGGCCCGATCAAGTCCGAAGCCGATTTCAAGGGGCATACGCTGGGCGTCTGGTACTTCGGCAATGAGTACCCGTTCTTCGCCTGGATGAACAAGCTCGGCCTGAAGACCGATGGCGGTGCTGACGGCGTGACCGTGCTGAAGCAGAGCTTCGACGTGCAGCCGCTGCTGCAGAAGCAGGCCGACTGCATCTCCGTCATGACCTACAACGAATACTGGCAGGCGATCGATGCCGGCTTCAAGCCTGAAGAACTGCTCGTCTTCAACTACACCGCCATGGCCAACGACCTTCTCGAAGACGGTCTCTATGCCATGGAAGACAAGCTGAAGGACCCTGCCTTCAAGGAGAAGATGGTCAAGTTCGTCAAGGCTTCGATGAAGGGCTGGAAATACGCAACCGAGAACCCCGATGAAGCAGCCGAAATCGTCGTTGATGCCGGCGGCCAGGACGAAAGCCACCAGAAGCGCATGATGGGCGAAGTCGCCAAGCTGATCGGCGACGGCACCGGCAAACTCGACACCACCCTCTACGATCGCACGGCCAAGGCTCTCCTCGATCAGAAGATTATCAACAAGGAGCCGACCGGCGCCTGGACGCACGACGTCACGGACGCGGCTTCCAAGTAAAACAGTGACTGCAACGGCGAAACGCGCGGAGCTTCCGCGCGTTTTGCTTTTTTGGCGAAAAGTTCGCGATCGATGTCGCATCAGGCGTGGCTCGCACGTCATATGGAGGCGATGCGCGATCAACTAACGGAATGCTTGCATAACCGGACAGTGATTGATCTACATCGCAACGGTAATTATTGTGTTCAAATGAGGAATTATTTTCTGCTGGGCTTGCGCGATGGGCAAATCGCTACCACGTACAAACCGAGTTTGCCGGACGAGGGACTTCTTAAGTAAGAGTCGGCAAAGGATGCGGAAATACTTCTGAGAACACCAATACGGGAACCGGCCATTCGCGAGCTGATGGCAACGCGCGAGTCGGGCCGAGCAAAACTGGATGACGACGCATGGCACGTACGCCCGTTAAGATACTTCGCGCCTCGACCCTGCTGATCGCGGCAGCTGTTGCTTCGGCAGCATTTGCCCAGGAACAGCCGGTCGCAAAGCCGCAGCAGAACCTGCCGGCAATCGTGGTGACGAAAGCGTCCACCCGCACCCTCGTCGACCGCGTTGTTGCGACCGGTACGGTAAAGCCTGTCGAGGAAGTTTACATTCAGCCTCAAGTCGAAGGATTGTCGGTCCGCACGCTGAATGCCGATGTTGGCGACAGGGTTCAAGCTGAAAGCACGCTGGCGACCCTGAACGACGACGCACTCATCTTACAGAAGAGCCAGATGCAGGCCACGAAGGCCAAAAACGAAGCGAGCCTTGCGCAGCTTCGCGCTCAGTTGATCGAGGCGCAGGCCAATGCAGAGCAGGCGCGCCAACAGCAGGCACGCGCCCAGGAAATGGGCAAGAAGGGCACGGTTTCCACGGCGACCGTCGAGCAGGCGGATGCCGCAGCGGCATCGGCCAATGCCCGTGTCGATTCCGCAAAGCAGGCGATCCAGGTAGCCGTCGCGGAGATCAAGGTGACTGAAAGCCAGATTGCGGATGCCGATCTGAAGCTGGCGCGCACCGACGTCAAGACGCCCGTCGGCGGTACCGTCGCAGCCAAGAACGCCAAGATCGGCGCGATTGCACTCGCTACCGGCGACCCGCTCTTCACGATCATTCGCGACGACGAGATCGAGCTGGTAGCGGAAGTGGGTGAGAGCGACATCGTCAAGGTTCAGCCCGGCCAGAAGGCCACTCTCTCGCTCTCCGGCAGTCGCGAGAAGGTTACCGGCTCCGTACGCTTGGTTTCGCCAACCGTCGATCCGCTCACACGCCTCGGTTTGGTCCATATTTTGATCGATGACTCCAGCAAGGCACGCTCGGGCATGTACGGCAGCGCTGACATCGTCGTGCGCACCACGGAAAACGTGGCGCTCCCGGTCTCAGCCGTGCTGTCGAGCAGCGAGGGATCTTCGGCCCGCAAAGTCGAGAACGGCGTCGTCAAGTTCGCCGAGGTGGAGACCGGCATCCAGGACGGTGCCTATGTTGAAATCGTAAAGGGATTGAAAGCCGGCGACGAAGTCGTAGCCAAGGCGGGCGCTTATGTCCGTGACGGCGACCGCATTACGCCGGTACACGAACAGCCACCGGCTTCCAACTGAGAGACGACCGATGAACTTTTCAGCCTGGTCTATCCGAAATCCAGTCGCGTCGCTTCTGGCGTTTGCACTTCTGCTTTTCGTCGGCATCCAGTCCTTCAACAAGCTGCCGATCACGCGCTTTCCGAACATCGACGTTCCGCTCGTTTCCATCGTCGTCACGCAAAGCGGCGCTTCGCCCGCCGAGCTCGAGACACAGGTGACGAAGGAGATCGAGGACGCCGTCGCCAGCATAACTGGTATCGATGAGATCCAGTCGACGGTGACAGATGGCCAGTCGCAGACGGCCGTCATGTTCCGCATGGAAATTCCGACCGAGCAGGCTGTTCAAGACACCAAGGATGCGATCGACCGCATCCGCAGCGACCTGCCGGCGAACGTGGAAGAGCCGATCGTCTCGAAGGTCGACGTAGAGGGCCAGGCGATCCAGACCTTCGCCGTCTCCTCACCCGATATGACGCTTGAAGAGCTTTCCTGGTTCGTCGATGACACGATCAAGCGCGCCCTTCAGGGGCAGGCCGGTATCGGCCGCGTGGACCGTTACGGCGGGGCAGAGCGTGAAGTACGCATCGAGCTCAACCCTGATAAGCTCAATGCCCACGGCATCACCGCCGCGAGCGTAAACCAGCAGCTGCGCGGCACCAACGTGGACCTCGGCTCCGGCCGCGGCCAGGTGGCGGGTAGCGAGCAGGCGATCCGGGTGCTCGGCGATGCCCGCAACGTGGCGGAACTCGCCAACACAACGATCGCGCTGCCGAACGGTCGTTTCGTCAAGCTGTCCGACCTTGGCGCCATCAAGGACACCTATCAAGAGCCGAAGTCCTTCTCGCGTTTCGATGATACGCCAGTCGTCACCTTCGGCGTGTTCCGCTCGAAGGGCGCCAGTGAAGTCAGCGTTGCGGAGACTGTCGCCAAGAGCCTCGACAAGGTTCGGGCCGAGAACCCGAACGTCGGTATCGAGCTGATCAGCGACTCCGTCTACTTCACATACGGCAACTATGAAGCGGCCATCGATACGCTGATCGAAGGCGCGGTACTTGCAATCATCGTCGTCTTCCTGTTCCTCCGGAACTGGCGTGCAACGTTGATTTAGGCAGTCGCACTGCCGCTGTCGGCGATCCCGACGTTCTGGATTATGGACCTGATGGGCTTTTCGCTGAACCTAGTCAGCTTCCTGGCCCTGACGCTCGCGACAGGTATTCTCGTTGACGATGCGATCGTCGAAATCGAGAACATTGCCCGACATATTAAGATGGGCAAGACTCCCTATCGCGCGGCAATCGAGGCCGCCGACGAAATCGGCCTCGCGGTCATCGCAACGACCTTCACGATCATTGCCGTGTTCGTGCCGGTGTCGTTTATGCCCGGCATCCCAGGCCAGTACTTCATTCAGTTTGGTCTCACGGTCGCCTTCTCCGTCTTCTTCTCGCTCATGGTGGCACGCCTCATCACGCCGATGATGGCTGCATACCTAATGCGTGCGGAAGACGGCATCGAGGACCATCACGACAATGATGGTCTCTTCTTCCGCGGTTACACGCGCCTCGTGCGCGCCACGACCCGGCGGTGGTGGACCCGTTATGCGACGCTGCTTGCGGCGATCGCTTTCCTCGTTGGCTCCGTCATGTTGCTTGCGCAGGTGCCCGGCAGCTTCCTGCCGCCGGAAGATGCATCGCGCATCGTGCTGTCCGTCGAGCTGCCGCCGAACGCGACGCTCGACGATACCGAAGCGACAACGGATGCGATCTACAAAGACGTCAAGGATATTGACGGCGTTGAAAGCGTATTCGTCCTCGGCGGCGCGTCTCCGAAGGGCGACCTCGAACTGCGCCGCGCGACCGTTACGCTCACGCTCGATAAGCTCGACCAGAGGCTTTCGAAAAAGCTTGTCGATGATTTCCTTGGGAAACTGCCGATCATCGGCTCGCATCTGCCGAAGGTGGAACCGAAGGGTCGCGTTCGCCCGCAGTGGGATATCGAGAAGGAGGTCTTTGCCAAACTCCGCCATATCCCTGACGTGCGTATCCTGAAGCTCAACGATCGCGGCGAGCGCGACTTGTCGTTCAACTTCCTCTCGAAGAACGAGAAGGACCTGAACGACGCTGTCGGCATCCTGGAGTCAAAGCTGCGTGCCGATCCGCTGCTGGCAAACGTCAGCGCAGAGGGCGCCCTGCCCCGTCCTGAACTTCAGGTCCGCCCCCGCAAGGACCAGGCTGCCCGTCTTGGCATCACGCCGCAACAAATCTCCGAGACGATCCGCGTCGCCACCATCGGTGACATTGATGCGGCCCTCGCCAAGATCAACCTGGACGATCGCCAGATTCCGATCCGCGTCCAGGCCTCGCTCGACATGCGCCGCGATCTTGCCGCCCTGCGGGCACTGAAGATCCAGACCGCGAGCGGCGGCACCGTGCCGCTCTCCACCGTCGCCGATATCGACTATTCGGAGGGCGTCAGCTCAATCAAGCGCAACAACCGCTACCGCGTGGTCTCGATCGGCTCCGACCTGCCGCAGGGTGTGGCGCTCGACACGGCATCCGCTCGGTTCCGGCAGATCGTCAATGAGGCCAAGAGCCCTGCGACGGTCCAGCTGGCTGAAAGCGGCGACACGAAGGTCCAGACCGAAATGCAGCAGAGCTTCGTCAACGCCATGTTGATGGGCTTGATACTGGTGCTGACGGTGCTGATCCTCCTCTTCAAGGACGTGATCCAGCCCTTCACCATCCTGTTCTCGCTGCCACTTGCGATCGGCGGCGTCGCAGTCGGGCTGCTGGTCACCCAGAACCCGCTCTCGATGCCCGTCATGATCGGCATCCTGATGCTGATGGGTATCGTGACGAAGAACGCCATCCTGCTCGTCGACTTCGCGATCGAGATGCGACATCGCGGCATGGAGCGGGTGGAAGCCATGGTCGAGGCAGGCCGCAAGCGCGCCCGCCCGATCATCATGACCTCTATCGCGATGTCGGCAGGCATGCTGCCGTCGGCGCTCGGCGTTGGCGAAGGCGGTTCATTCCGCGCGCCGATGGCGATTGCCGTGATCGGCGGCATTATCGTGTCGACCGTGCTTTCGCTGGTCGTCGTGCC
>Ga0123342_1009667_pt1 | contig 11422 bp, 9 predicted proteins | sample Turbeawhitnodule_FD_89960 | JGI IMG/M metagenome (GOLD analysis project Ga0123342, IMG submission 89960) | Root nodule microbial communities of legume samples collected from Mexico - Turtle bean Mexico white nodule | ecosystem: Host-associated > Plants > Roots > Nodule | place: Mexico: Nepantla... | reverse complement strand
ATGAACAGTAATAATGAGAGAGAAACTGAAATATACTAAAGCTTTTATTATTAACGTAATGTTTCACGTTTTTCATGCATCGAGTTGCATGCATTGAGTCATATATATATACACGTGAAGAACAAAAGGAGAGAGGACTCAGCTCAACAGTTTTGTGAGAGAGGGCCCAACCCAATAGTAAAATAACAGGGAACAACAAAATTCTTTATCCAAAACTGTCAAATTGAGTATTCTAAAGAATATAGAGGTGCAGAAAAGAAAGAAAAATGTAGGCAAAGAATATAGAGGTGCAGAAAGAAGAAAGCAAAAGGTATACAAAGTAAAAAAAAAAATCTATAATCTTCTTTTCCCATTTATTCTGTATCAAATTTTGAAAAAACAATTACAATCTTATATTATATTTTAAGTGTAATATTAGATTCAAAAAATTGTTTTTATTGTGTTAGCTCACTTTGTTCTTGTTCAAACTTAATAACTTCTTTTATAAATAAATTATATAAAATAATATTAAAACTTTAAAAATGTAATATTTTATTTTATATCAATATCATAATTGAAAAAAATAACCTAACTTTAATTAAATAGTTTAGACTACTTGAAAAAATTATTACACTTTAATTTTTTATCTCCACCAAATATTAGGCACAGTTTTTAATATTCAACAATCCTTACCTTTTTTAATAATTATTACTATAGTAAATATTAGACACATGAACAAAAAGAGTTTACTTGCCACACATGAACAAAAAGATCACTTTTCTACTATCTTTACATTGATAATGGTTAACATTTACAATGAAATCAATGGTTTTATACAAGGAAAACTCCCTCCCCCTCTGTCTTGCAGAGGATGAAAGCATTGATAAATTAACTTTGTTATAAAAATAATATTAAATATTCTTATACAGGTCTAGGAGAGAGGAGAAAGTCTGGTAGTTGTCTTTGTAGCAGTATCCCACAAAAGGGACACAAGGGCTTTGAGGACACTGCTTGAGAGGAAGATTTAGTGAAAGAGTCTGAATCTACATGAAACGAAGACATCCTAAAAAGTGGCTCTGGTGCCAATTTAAACCCTGACCTATGGCAACAGACACAATACCACAAGGGAGTAATGGGGCAAACCTGCATACAAACAACACATCTCAATAACCTGTGAGGCTTAGCATCATCATCACTGGAATTTTCACCTTGACAAAAACCAAACTCAGGGGATTCAAATGGAACTGATGCTGAACAAAAACTGCATGTCTCCACTGCTGAACATTTACTGACCATGAACCTGCATTTTAAGAGAAACACATTACTGTAATTAGCATATTTGAAGTTCTGAACCAAATCTACATATTTGTATGACTAGTTTACAAGCTTAGTTGCCAGTTTATGTTTGTTACAGGGACAATTAGGTATATAGTTTTTAACTAATCAACCTCTCAAATTAATGATTTTGTAAATAAATGGACACTTGTTGATCACTCTTTTAACATCAAAACCCAGCAGTGTTACTATTTCTAATTTGAATTTATCTACTTATTTATTTTGCAATTTCTTTCCATAAATTTATTATGGGAAAAACACCTTGCCCCAAATATTTTCTTTCTTCGTTAATTAAATACTTATTTTGTAATGAGTGCAAAGAGGAAAAAAGATTATTCAGGTAAAAAAAATGTCACCAAAACAGATAGAAAGGAATGGGAATGAGCTGCAACGGACTGGTCGATTGGAGGGTAATTTAGAAAGGTCAACCATTTGGTTTCATTTCAAGGAATCGTGTTAATATTCCACCAAACTATTCTATCATTTTGAGAATTACTTTCCTACAAATCTTAGACAGGGGGCTGTTGCAATGCCCTCGTGTTTCCAGTACAACCACACTGTGTTTCTCCACCTTTTTCAGAAAAATGCTAATTTATGTTACTCAGATTGACATTTGGATATCCTCAGGGGAAAAAAAGTTCATGCGCGTAAACTGAGCTAATAAAAAAAATCATTATATAGGAAGACAAACAGGAAAAGAAGCACTATCTAAAATCTAAAAAGTACCTTTTCTTGTGAGTAACTTCTGAAGCAATGACTTTCAACTGGTCACCTAAATGTTCCTGGTTTGAAGAAATCCATTGTTCCATCTGTGCTAGTCCAACAGGATACCAAGAACCATGTTGGGAAGATGTTCCAGGATTGGACATGCTAGTTCGGAAAACAGAAAAACTAAAGCCCACAAGCCTTTTTCGGAGCTCCCTTTCACTGCTTAGAAGAATTTCTGTCCACTTTGTAATTTGTTCTTCCATGACAGGACATGCCTCTTCCAGCTTTTCAACCTTTTTGGTTACTCCAGTTATTTGATCAGCATCAAGCTCTGCTAATATTACACGTCTACAAATTATATTGAACAAGTGCAGCAGTCGAGATGGAATGTCTGACAAGCTAGAAGAGACAAATGATAAAACTTTTTCAGAAGGAAGATCCATATCTAATTGAAGGAATGATGAGATCCACTTAACGAGTATACGTTCTGCATATTTTGAATTGTCATCCTTGAACGCCAATAATGCTGTAATTATATCCCAAAGAACCAAAGGCTTATCATGACATTGATATTGGTTTAAAGACCATATAATATTGGTTCCCCAATAAATTAATTCTTTTTCCAGATAACTAGAATTTTCTTCAATGTAACTTGAAAAGGGAGATTTCAGCTTAACATCCATTTGTAGCCCACCAATCCAAAAGTAATCAATAGCTGCCCTCAGCATCCTGTCCAAAGTTCAAGAAGAATTTCAAATTTCCACATTTGTAATTTTTCTTTCATGAAACCCATGTTTTGGAAAGGACAAGGGGTACAAAATAAAATTAGGAAAAGACTTAGTAGTATAAACATTACGCTACAAATGTTTCTTGTTTCAACTTTAAAGGTTGAATATCAGCAGCATAATCATTGTAAATATACAAGAATTCTATCCGTTGCCATTCTTTTGCTACTTTGGACACGACTGACTTCAGTAACAATTTTGTATATGCATACTTCCAATTGGTGCCAAATTATAATTAACCAATAAAATACGTATTTATCCCTGAGGCCCCCCTCTGTCTACGTCTCTCCACATACACAACCAGAAAAGAAGGCAAGAAAATAATAATTTGCAAATCAAGTTTATACCTTCCTTCATACATTCGATTCAATTTCTCAACATCAAAGCAATGAACCTGCAATAAAAAAAAAGAATAATCAGAAATAACATATTAATATATGGTCAAAGCAAATAAAATAAGGAAAAGATATGCTAAATCACAACTTCTGTTCCCCTTTAATTCCTGATATGTGATTTTGGTTCCCTTATTTAGTCGCCATGTTTTAGAAAATCAGCAAATTTGGTTCAATTCTCAATTTTACATGTAAGTATTATTTTTTATATTTTAATTAAATTAATTATTTTTTAATGGTAGCTTAAATGACATGTCAGATCTAAGGTCCAATTGATCCAAAATAAAAGAAATAAATGCATGTAAAATTGAGGACTAAACCAAAATTTCAGTTTTTTTCTAAAATATAAAAAAAAAATAGGGAAAGCAAAATCGCAGAGTAGGAATAAAAGGTTGACCAAACTTGTAATTTAGCCAAAAAAAATACTAAAGATGAATATGAATTGCTATGTTATCTGGCAACATATTTATTTCTACTGCACCGATTATTGGTATTTAGCCAATTATCAACCAAGCCATTCAACATAATACCTCTTTGAAAAAATAAGAAAAAAAGTTTAACATATATACCAGGTTAGAACCCCAAGATTAAGATAAATTGTTAGATCTAAATTAATTAGGGTTAAGGAATGAATGGTGAACTACAAAGTCAACTCTCACTTCTTAGTATTGTAACCTTCTTTAGTTTCCTAGACATTTGGGGCATTCCAATACACCCTCTCTTGGAAGAACCACATCATTTTGATGCATTTAAAAAATATGAATATGTCAAGAACTGATATACAACTGCAAAATCTAAACGAAAAGAAAAACATACAGTAGCAATGAGAAGATTTCCAGGGGACACTGCTACACCAAAGCATGAATCAAATGCATCTCTCGAAATCTGCAAGGAAAAAAATGTATAATTTAGTAGGAAAGAACAAAGATCGTACTGAAAAGGAAATAGAAGCTAAAAAGATAATAATAACATACACAGACTGAACTGTCACGAGGCATATCAGAATTGAGGGTTACTTCATCAAGATGATTCTTACGCAAAATCCAGCTCCGCACTAAATTATCCTATCAACATTAAAAAAATTGTCCATCCATTATATACATCTAATCAATACACATTAAAAGCACGATTTTTTTTTTAAATGTAGCAACTATACATAAAATGGAAGAAGGTCATGCAACATCTTGCTGAATGTATTTTAAACAGTAAAAAGCTTAATGCCTAACATAATTAACTAATTTTTCAAGCTCTCCAATTAAGATAAGAAAATTAATCATACTTGGTATCAAGTTCTTTCTTCATTATGAAAACTGACTAGTTGATTGAAACCATGAAATAAATTGAGAGTTTCAAGTTCTAGTGCTTCAACTACAATTTAATTGTTCCTCTAGAACTACCTTATGGTGATTTATGGGGAGCACCATCTAGTGGCTACTATCATCTTTCAAATGCAAATTTATTTTTCAAAACAAAAATCTAACCCACTTCAATTATTTTCATAGTTTAAGTCTACTGTTGAATTGTAATTTAACACTAAACTTGGGCCATTCGAACAAATTGGGATTGGGTGTTTTATCCCTTTTATGTCCATTTTGAAAATTGTACAGAGACTCAATTGTCCTCACACTCATCTTTAATATGACTCAGTAGAAAGGAAACACATGCATATAGTAGAAACGGGTCTCTTATTCCTGGCTCATGCCAAACTTCCCTTTCAGTTTAAGGACCATGCCTTTATCACTGCAGTTTTATTAACAGACTGCCCTTTAACACATTCTTAAAGGTCCTTTTGCTTGATTACCATTTCTCAGACCCAATAATCCAAATAAAACGTCCCTTTGCTAAAGTAGATGCATCTTTGTAGGTTAAGCCATTGGACAAGTATTTTAATGGTAAAATTTGTCTCTGAAGATCTTATAATAGAGATCTCACATCGAATAAAGATAGTGTTGAAAAGAGAGAAACCGAGAAAGTATAAGATGAATAATTCCATGTATAAGGTCCAGTGCAATTATAATGGCATATTGAAGAGATAAACCGAAAAAGAACATGATGAATTTTGTGGGAAACACATAATTACTTTTATTTATAATGAAGAGATATAGTAATAAGGAATAAAATCAATAATTAATAATGAGAAATATTAGCAAATACTTCTATATAGATGCAATAAAACCATGTCATATTTTCCTCTGTAACATAATAAAATCAAATCATATTCCCTATTTAATGTAATCAAATAAAATCTTTAACAAATACAAACATGCCTCTGGAGATGTTATTATTGAAATCTCACAGTTGGTTATATGGTTCTAAGGTTCTAGAGTTTGTTGTAACATACGTCAGAAACTAACAAATCTGTCTGAAATACAAAATCACAAATTAAATAACTTTTCAAATTCTCTCTTTCTATATCATTCCCTTTCCCTTTTATCTTTCTAATGTGCAGGGATCCAACTGTAATCCATAATCCAGACAATTAACAAAGCATGTTTAACCATGGAAATGAAAATCAAGAATAAATTTGGTAGAAAAGAAGATACAAATGCTGAAGAAAGTTGGTATGGATTATTTTATGTCCACATAACTATGATATTTCTTTTTTGCCATAGTTATAGATTGAATGACAATTTTGTAGACAAATAGTCAAATCACCTAAGCAAAAAATTATAACCTGGCTACAGCTGTACAAAAATCTTCCACCGAATGCCCAGGTCAAACCTGTAACCTTAAGGAATTAAAAAATGCAGAGATCAGCAGAGGATGGCCTTTTTCTTTTTTCAACTAACTCCAAAAAGAAAGAGGGAAAAAACTTACAACATAATCATGTGCACAATATGAGCCAAGCTTATCAAATTCCCTAGAAGATATGTCGCATAGCCATATTTCAAATGAACCAGAAACCTTGCCAATGGCTAAAAGAATCTTGGAAGGGTATTGAGCATGCACAGTTACTGAAAGTACAGAAACTGGGACAGCATTGACAGTCATAACCTATTTAGGAATTGAAAGTTGCTCTAACGAATTATTCACAAAAGAGAGGGAAACGAAAAGTCATGCAGAAAATACATTGCAGGTACCTCCTTCAATAATGAGAAGGAAGTTTGATCCACTTTTGACGATTGCAGCAATTTGTCATTGTCAGCCAACCAAATCTTCACACTGCAAAGAACATACATGATACATTCAGCTAAATTAAGATATTAGTCATAAAATGTAGCATCCTAAAAAAGGGTCAATCCAATACTTGAATAAATAATATGAAAATCAAAAGTTTGAAAGTGCAGTTCTCTGGGGATTAGTCTACAGCATCTGATCTTGTAAGCATAAGATGGTAAACTATGAGTGAGTTATCTGATAAATATAAAACATCATGGAATCTTTCCCTCGGCCTTTTCCTAATGGAGGCAGGTGCAGTTTCTTCCATTAAGAAGCACTAAAATAAAATAAAAAAATATCTATTTGAACATTTATAATGGATAAATCGCAAGAATGAAAGACATATTTTCAGTTTCAAGCTAATCAAACAAGTTTACTTTCAGGTTAATGTGACAGGTTTCAGGTCCACACAATATATGTACGATGTAAAAGGTTAACATTCATGTGTCCCAAGAACACATTATTGAAGTCTAATAAGCCAGAAATAGTTGCAGTCTCCATACTGTCATCTTGATTTTTGGAAGTAAATTTTTCCTGTGTCATGCTACCTACATTGCTAATACCAAAGTGAATATTATATAGATAAGGAGAAACTATACGGATTTGATTAGATTGTTGTAAATAGTAACATTTAATTATTATTACTTTTTTGGGAAGCTTAGTTATTGTGCTTAGATGACTGCAAAAAGCTTGATTATGGTTTAATTTGTACTCCATATGTACCCTCAAAACTTCACAAGGTCAACTTGCAGAAAATCTTACCAAAGGATTGTGCAATTCAAATTTTGAAGGAGATATATGCAATCTGGGAATAGAAACCATTTATTCTCCAACTTCAGAGGGAGTGATGGAAATAAGAGTGTCTATGATTATTTTCGATGTAATCATTATTATTATAAATAATATCCCTCTACTGTATGGTAAACAAGCTAAAACAAATTCAGAAAATAAAATCTCAGTTGTTAAATTTTTTCTCCACATCATTAAGTGCAACTCCCATTGTCACTACAATGATGCAGATAAAGCTCAAATAAAAAATCTCACAAGTTCCAGAAGTGTATATTAGTAGTTTAATGAGATGAAATCAGACTGATAATAGATATAACATATTTGCGTAAGCATGCTTAAACTAACCTCCCATCAGAGCTTCCAGAAGCTAATAAAATTTGAGGATTTGAAGGATCAAAAGCAAACAACAACCAACTTATAGTATTCACCCAAGAATTGTGTGCCTGAAGGTGGCCAACAAACTTCACAGTAGTTGGAACTTCTTTGTCTTCAATAGTATAACACTCTGGTGGATGAAATCTCCATAAAGAAATCTTACCAGACTTCCCTCCAACAGCAAGCAGACTGAAAGAATCGCAAACTGGATAATCTTCAGATGCTAAATGCAGCAAGGGAGACCATGAAACAACAAGCGAACATAGCATTGCACTACGAGAAGCATATTGGTCAGCACTTATCAGTGGCAACGCCTGGTTCTTGGGATTTTTTCTTAACAATTTCCCATTATGTTTATGCAAAGAATCCATCTGATCTGATGCATTTTTCTGCAGGAATAATCTAATATTAGAGAAATAACAATCAAATAAATGCAAATCATAGTGATGTTTTTAGAAGGCTATTAAACAAATCATTTCTAGTTGAACTTAACCCCGATTTGCATGAGAAAATGTTGCAAAGATAACTAAATATAGATAAAGTTTACACCAAGTGCGGTGGTGGTGCTTTTTTTTTAATCTGGTAAGAAACAACAAAGGAATTCTGTTATTTAAGAAAAGGATTTTGCTAACAAGTGCCCTGAGGCCAATGATTATGAAGTATTAAATACCTCCAATTACTTAAAAAAGAAAGCATTGAAATACTCTCTTTTGATAAATTATTTCTATTTTGTTTTGCTTCACCCGTGTGTTAGCACACAAGTTAGCAGTTGCCCTAGGGGCTAGAACAAGCATTTTAACGTTCACAGCCTGATGGCAGTTGAAGTCCATCATTGTCATTGGAATCTCTAGACACAATACAGATCATTGCACAAACATCAAAACAGCAGTCATATTTAATTGCCTATAAGGAGAAACAAAATTTATGAACATATATAAAATGCTGATGCTTTTACTGTATATATGCACATTAGACGAGGTACATAAATAATATAAGTAACATAAAAGTAGTTCATGCACACTCCTCAGATGTCCCTTAAAACTGTCTTTCACATGTCTTGCTAAATAATTCCACTGAAGGAAATTTAGAAAAAGAAACCCAACCAAGGTTCAAGAACATGGATGAATAAGATAACTTACATCAAATACATCCAATGTGGCAATCCCTATATCTCGAAACTCGGTACATTTAAGATTCTCATACAGCCTTTTAGTAATGTCCACAACCTGAACAAAATAAGAACGGTATATCATACTTGTAGCAGTCTACACATATAACATTAAAATATGCATTTCTATATATTGCACAAATCCATATATGGGAAATAGAATGAAGCCCAAATACTTAACACAACACAGGTATGATATGATACAAACACAGGAATTTAAATAATTCTTAAAAGTTCTAGACTCAATAAAGCCTAAATATCTTAACATGATTTATAAAAATGGCATAATTTACATAAATGCACAATATTTATGAAGAGATATTGATAATTTCTCAATAATACATTATACCATTTCCACCACACATACCTCAATCCATTCAGCACAGTAATCACAAAAAGGTGGACGATAAATCTTCACGTGTCCTTCAGAGGTGCAAACAGCGATCAAGCACCTGTAGCACATTGTTATATCATAAAATAATATTGATTTTTTCATGAACAAACAAACTATGATGCTGCTAGAAGTAAACTACGACCCCAGGAAGCCCTGAGCTATAAAATCAGATATTTGAAACCAAGAATCACCAATCGAAGAGAGTTTTCCATCTGAAAAATCAGAGATTCGAAATTTATAATCACCATTTCAAAAAATCCTACCTGGCCAGAAACCCTATTCCACAATTACACGAGCAATTCAACATGTGCCAAAAAGACTAACTCTTAATTGCCTTCTAGTTCTAGGAGTACATGAAATTATTCAAGAAAACTGAAATCCATACCCTGAATTAGCAGCCATGCCAAGCGGAGACCATGATATTGATCGGACAACAGGCTTATCATCCCTATACAAAGTCGTTGGCAGGAGGCATCCAGAGAGTAAATCTGCAATTTCAACATGGAAAAGTTATATGTTAACGCTATGTGTTTGGTAGCTGGCCAGTGAAAAATTTTCAATCTCATTAACATTATCACATGTGAAATTTTAACCATAAGCACAACAGTAATAATAATACTGTTGCATAATCTTAAAATTTGGGTTTTTACCCAACTTAACCCATAAAGCAATTCATAAATGAGGAAGACTCCCCACTCATGCATTATTTTGATTACATAACTAGTCAGCAAGAGATCTCTAGCACAATTCTCATACCAAGGCCAAGAAATCCCTAATGTGAAGTTCAAAAAGTGACCAATAAGGAGTGGACCGATAAGTCCACTTATTACAATTAGTATACATTCTGATATCATCGTATAATTTCAATTTAGACCTAATTCAACCACAAAAACTAGTTGAAAAGATAAAGGTTGCCCCCACTCATATACCCTATGTCAAATTTTCAATACACACCTCACATTAAGGACCAAACATCTCAAGCATTAAAAAAGTAGATAAAGTAGGCAAGACCGAACATTGATAAATCCAACAACATCCACTAGGACAAGTTCTGACACCATCATAAAAACCAACTCAACTTCAAAAACAAGCTCATGAAGTGAGGCTTATCTACACTTATAAACACTAATTTGAGTCAGTCACCACAGGTAGGACACGCAAAAATAGCTCACTGAACTCACTAATGCACTCAACAAGCAAAGCCAAACACTAATGACTAATCAACGATTGATTTTCAGAATGGACAAGGCTGCAGTAATGGCAGTACCTTGTCTCTCTACAAAGCCGAGGGGAAGAGGCTGGCTTGGTGAGATTTTAATCACGCCTCGCGGTCCACCAATAGGCAAGTCAGGTCTCTGAAAAGAAGAGAGAAAATCAAAAGGAACAAAATCATTGGATGGAAAAAAGAGAAAGGAAAGCGAACAGGCATTTATGTTGTGTGACGGTTGGAATGAGTACCAGAATGGTGACGAGGTGGCCGGAAGCAACCGCAATGAGGTTGTCGTCGGACCAAGCAATGGCGTTGGGGAAAGAAGGAGCGCCCAAAAGCGTCGCAGGTTGTAACGGACTGGGACAAGGACGCGCCATGCTGTGGCTTTTTGAAGAGAGAAGAGAATGTGAGTGCGTGAGTGAGGGTTCGAATCCCTAATATCATACAAATAAATAAATAGCAATTTAAAAAATAATCTACTGAACTGAATGATCCCCTGTATGAAGGTGCACGGTGTGGACGATGAGTTTCAAACGAAATTAGGGTTCTGAAATTTCGTCAACGGTAACTAACGAACAGACACCCTTTAAAAATTTGAAGAATATTAAGTTTCCACATTTAATAAGATTATTTTCCAACATTTAAAACAAATTGATAGGATTTTATGATAAGGATTTTGTACTTTACATTTTAATAAATTTATATAATAAAAATTAGAAAATTATATTATAAGATTTGAAAAAAATTATGACTTTAAAAAAACACATTTGAAATTACAAAAAAATAATGGACAAAATTATAGAAAATATAAGGTTGAGATAGAATGGTAAATAAAATCAATAACAAAGATCAATCTTTTATAAATGAATTCGTTTAAGATTAGAATATCAAAATATTATTAACAAACTTTTTAAAAGTGATAAAATTCTTAAATGATATCGTGAATTTTTATGTATTGATATTTAAAAGGTTATATCATTACTATTTTAAATTTATAAAATAATAATTTAAAATAAATTAAAACCCCACAGTGGAGGATGGTATATATATATATATATATATATATATATATATATATATATATATATATATATATATATATATTTTTTTTTTTTTTTTTTTTTTATT
>Ga0123342_1009666_pt1 | contig 11422 bp, 6 predicted proteins | sample Turbeawhitnodule_FD_89960 | JGI IMG/M metagenome (GOLD analysis project Ga0123342, IMG submission 89960) | Root nodule microbial communities of legume samples collected from Mexico - Turtle bean Mexico white nodule | ecosystem: Host-associated > Plants > Roots > Nodule | place: Mexico: Nepantla... | reverse complement strand
TTTTATAATAAAATAAATAAAAAAATTTTAATTTTAAATATTTATTTTTTTTTTTTTATTTTTTTGGATTTTAGTTTAGGTTATGTTTTTTTTTTTTTTTTGAGTTCTAGCTGATCAAAATTCTCTTTATTTGTTTGATTTTTTTTATTGTAATTTTCTGTACAAAATTTAGTTTTTGTAATAGGTTGAACCACATATGTAGGGCGTGATTTATCAGATGTTGAACAGGTTGACTTTTGTCATTTTGTGTATAAGGATGAGTTGGATTTTGTCACTTTGTGTATAAGGATTGAGACACCTGAAGTGTCTCTATATACTTTTGTCACTTTGTGTATAAAGATTGAAACACCCCTAAAATATCTTTATAACAGTTAGATCTCATTTTATTTTATTTATTCTTTGATGATAAAAGAAAAAATTGAAACTATTTTTTTAAGGACTGTTGAGATGATCTCAGTCTCCGTAATTAAGATTATATATATATATATCAAAGTTAAGAATATATGAACATAAAGTTAAGCATTTTTTAATATTATAAAATGATTAAATAAATTATTTTCATTTTCTTTTATATAGGAGTAAAAGATAAGGTTACACAATTGCATGCATGCACAGAAGTGTTTCCAGCCATATATATCTCAAAGTTAAGAATATATGAAGATAAAGTTAAGCATTTTTTAATATTATAAATTATTAAATAAATTACTAAATAAATTATTTTCATTTTCTTTTATATAGGAGTCAAAGATAAGGTTACTTGTCAAATCAATTGAAAAAGAGATATTTTTTCATATTTAAAACAAAAGAAAAACGTTTAAGAAAATATGGGAAATTGAAACTAATGAATGGACGTATATATGTAAAAATAACGCTAATGAGTCTTCAACGTTTATGAGAAATAATTAAATAATTATTTTAATGTATTTGTATATAAAATTTTATTTACTCAAAAGTGAGAATCATAAAAGAAATAGTAATATTTGTATTCTTCATCACAACCTTTATAGACTTCTTATACAAACTTATGCTATATTTTTTATTTTATTTTTTTTATTTCCTGTTTATCTTAATTCTTCAAATGATTTTACTTTCATTACATTTTGCTTTATCATCATGTTTTTTATTAATTTTTATTTGCTATCACTTTCCACTCAAATATTCTTTTATTACTTTTATTATTATCTTTTAAGAAAATATTTTTTTTTTCTCTTTTTATGTTTGATTATGGTTATTTTATATACAATTTTTTAAATTTATTTTAAAGATCAAACTTATTTCACACAAATAATAATAATTTAGTTGCTTTCAATGGAATCAATTTATGTTATGAATTTCATGTTCTTCTATTCTTAAATTACTTTAATACACTTTAATTGAAAATCTTTCGAGATTTGGTGGGGAAAAAAACGCATAAATTTTTATTTATTTATTGTTAGTTGAAATATTTTATTTTTAATTATCCAAATTTCACTGAAAATAACTTAATATAAATAATTTAAAAGAACCTTTGGAAAAAAAAAATAATTAAATTAAGACATTAAGAAATAAATGTCATTAAATAATATAAAATTGGCTGAAATTTGATTTTATTTGTGATGAACAATTAAGATACTTTTTTTTTATTTTCAATATGAGAGAAAGTAATGATGTTTTGTACAGATAGAAGAATACAGTGAAGTGTGAACACAGCTCATAGTTCAACCAGTTGAAACTTTCAAGAGAAGTGATGAAAGGTTCAAATTATTTATTAGTCATTTCCTTGCATTTCTTGATATTTTGAAATTTTACACTTCTCCACCGGCTAATAAATGATAAAAAAAAATTTTCACATATATTATTCTGAAATATTTATCTATAAATGGTTTTCTTGTAGAAAAAAATATTTATCAAATAGACCTGCATTTTTTATCTAGAATTTGCCGAAGTATTTTTGTTAGATAGGATGTATTCTTCTAAAATAAAATAAAAAACAAAAAAAGAACTAAATGTGTTATTTTTTTTTGATAAAGAAAAAATCAATCAATAAATAAATACAATATAGTTTCTTAGGTTATGAGAGTTTCTCTGCTATTTGTACATGAATTTGGTCTAACTTTTCTTTTTAATTTTTAGTTTTTTTTATGTGGTCACACTGTCTAACATTATTTTTATTAAAAATAAATAAATATAATGTAATATTTTGAGAGAGAGATAATATTAAAATATTAAAATATATGTTATACTAAGAAAATATCATTTAAAAAAAACTAATTTAAAAAAAAATTTAATTGTTATATTAACTAAATTATATACCATTTTAGAAACTAAAAAAATTATTAATTTTTATTATTGATAAATAGTTTATAAATTAGTATCAAATTTCCTATCAAAGTTTTTCTACTAAATTTATAATATAAATAATTGATTTCTACTTTAGTTATTATAATAATTAATTATTTTTTAATTTTAAAATTAATTTTGTTTTAGTGATTTTCTTGTTTGATACCATATTAATGCTATTATGTTATTAAGGCATCCATATTTTATAATATGACATAATGTTAATATTTTTTCCCACAAAGAAAAAATAACCCGTTGATTTAAAGGATACACTAGGTCATTTCTATTTAAAGAATTAGTATATAAGATTTTAATTTATTTTTTGTGAGTCTCATTGTATTACTGAGTTTTAAGATTTTTTTTTTAAATTTTTTGTTTTTATAAGATATACTTTAATTAGTTTTTTATTTGATTATTAATAAAAAAAAATTTTAAAAATAGTTTTTTTTATTCCTATGAATCACTATCTTAAATAATATATAAGTATTAAACTTTAACATCATGTTCATAATGTAATGGAAATCTTTTATTAGATTTGTGATATTTCATTGAATATGACATAAAATGATTCAAATATAACCTTATGACTAGGAATTAATGTCTAGGATTTTTGAAAATGGACCACAACTTGATTTGATCACAAGGGGCAATGTTAACCACACTTTAGCACTATCATATTTTAAGTAAGGATTCTATGAAAGATAAGGGAACATCTTTTTTACGGAATGAGTTGAAGTCAATGATATGTGTCAAGAGTAATAAATATGAAATCAAGTATACTATAGAACTTTTTATGATATTTTTCTTAGATGGAAGATGCATGCACTTTAGATTAATTTTAGCATGAAATATGTTTACTAAACTTGCCCATTATAAGTGTCAAGCTTTTCTAAATATTTGAATGTAATTTATTCATATATCTTTTTATTCAAAGTTTACTGTAAATTCTTCCTGCACTTCTATATTTTTTTTTTAATTTCAATAATACTCTTCTAAATGGAGAGTGTGGTGTTTTCTTCTTCATTTTCAAGTGAAGGTGGTTGTTTGTAGTGGTTAATGATAACCGTTGATGAATGATGGTTGAGATAAGTTTGTGATGTTTTTAAAGTTATTGATTGTTTTTTTTTCACTTTTTTGTTCATTTTTTTAGAAGTCACAAAACCCAGAAAAAAAAAATCAACGAAATGCAAAAATGAAGTACAAAACTAAAAAAAAACATTATTTTCACATTGAGCATTACACACTCAAATGATTGAATTATTCTCTCAAACACTACGGTTGGAGAATAATGAAAATATTTTCTTAAACTCAAGGGCTAATAATGAGAGTATTGTGGTTGTAATGAATATGAGGATATGCGAGTGGTACAACTGGTGTTATATTTAAAAAAAGTGAGATTATACTTTATTTAAGATTATTTAAAATAAAATAAAAATTAATAGTTAATAAGAAGATAGAATGGAAAGAGATAAAGGTGAAGGAAGAATTTGCAAAGTTTACATCATACATTATACATTAGAAGCAGTGTTGGTCCCTCAATGTTTGAACCTATTTTATTATTAGATTTGACAGGAAATGAAGACTGAAGTCGTTATACATTTTCTATTGAGAAGTTACTTTATTAAGTGTTTTTGTTAAGAAAAATATCATTTCATGATGTACTTGAAAAAACTAATAATAATATTTTATATTGTCATCAAATCATAAATTGTAATTTGTTGTTAAGGTACCACACTTTGATATTTTCAATTTATAACCTACAATGTAACTTAGCAGAATAACTCCATTACCCATTACCACTGGTCTAATTTCCCAAAAATAACAATGAAATTATAACATACAAATTAGGAGGCAAAGTTTAGGTATATTTTTTTATAATTATTATGTTTACAGTTATGATTTACTTTATTATATATTTTTTGTTTATATTTTATAGTTATATGATTTTGGTTATATTTTATTTTGTACTGTCTATATATTTTTTTTTCTATAGTGACTTGCTATGTTTAATATTTTAAAAAATATTGTTGTTATGTTTTATTTCCCTTAGTGCTACATTTTTTAAACTTGAAAAATATTGTGTTTTGTATTTTATACAAAATCTCATTTATTTTATAATTTTATATTATATGTTTCAAATTTTAACAAATTATTTGAACTTATCTTTTTTTTTACTTTATATTAATATATTTTGTGTATAATTATTATGTTTACAGTTATGATTTACTTTATTATATTTTTTTTATTTTGTTTATATTTTATTTTGTATTTTTATTTGTATATAGTGACTTGTTATATTTAATATTAAGAAAAAAATATTGTTGTTATGTTTTATTTCCCTTACTGCAACCTTTTTTTAACCTGAAAAATTTTGTGTTTTGTATTTATATAAAATCTCATTTATTTTATAATTTTATATTATATATTTCAAATTTTAACAAATTACTTGAACTTCTCTTTTTATTTAATTTGTTTTTGAGTTTATATTAGTATATTTTTTGTGTATAATTATTATATTTACATTTTTTTTATCGTTTGATCACATACAAATTGAAATAAACAATGATACATTAAATATAAAATATCATTTTTTTATTATTTATGTAACAATTTCTAATTTTTATACCCTAATTTTTCATTCAAAAATACTGAAAATTATGAACATTATATATTAAAAATTTAATTAATTTTAAAAAATATATATTATAATTTATTATTCAAATACTTTTAATAATAAAGATAAAATTATAAAATAATCTTATACCATCATATCATTCACAAATTTAAATAAATCATTCTTACAATTTCATTCTAACATTCCTCAATCTCCACATATCTCTTCCAGAATCCAATCACATCCTTGAATTTCTTATACAATAATGGACATAACTTGAAATATTTAATTGCTACAATGTTAAACTACTACTTCACTCATCAATTTAGTCATAACAGTAGCAACCATTCTATAATGGTTGGTTTTTAATCTGAATTCTATCATTGTTGTTTCAATTCAACTACAAAGATGAGTTACATTCTATTTCCTAATATATAATACCAAGTCATCACTGTAACTTGACAGCAGGGGTTACAGACAAAAGCACTTATGGAGTTTACTTCTGGCATTATGCATTCACCAAGGCCTTCCTATTCCTCCAAGTCTCCGAGCCAACTGAATATCCTTTGTCACTGAGATAGCAAAAAAAAAAAATACTGAAGAGAACTCAAAAATACTCACATGGGGAAAAACATAATACAAGCTTTTGTATTAATAAACAGCAAGAATCATCTTTGCATAGTGACCAAAATCTACGTGGGATGACTGCTACTTTAAATATTATTATTATTATTATTAAATACAAGCTTAAATTATACTAGACGTATAAATACATAAACAAAAAATAATTAAAGAAATTCATCATAATAAGTCAGTTCACACACACCCTTAATCTATAAGGGATAAGAACATAGTAATGAAATAAAAATGTTAAAGGTAAAGGAAAATTATTAGAAAAATAAAAAAGGAAAAATGGGAACCAGAAATTCTAAAGTAAAAGCTGTCAACAAAGGTAAGAAAGGACAAGCCACATAAGACAAGAAGGAACAGAGACAACATTTTATGATATGGGAAGGAGGGTTCTGCAACCGTATACATGACCAGAGGTAATAAACACTCCACCATGTGTTTATCACTTTCTGAATTCAGCAGATGCAATGCAGCATTCTTTATAAATATGCTCACAAATATGCTCACGCCAATTAAAAGGTCATGGCAAGTCAGAACTACAAGTGTATTTGTCAATTAAAACAGTGCATATTTTCTTTTTTATAGAAGAAATTAATTTTTTTCCCAGCCACTACAGCACCATGATTTTTTTTTCCTCTAGCATTTACTTCATCATACAGACAGTAGAATATACTTTTAAATGTAACTAATAAATTAATAAAAGAATTCACATATATGTAACAAAGAAAAAACAAATACATTCATCACCAATAAAAGCAGTATAGAATTTATGAAAGCCAAAGTCATGGGTGACTTGATGATCCACGAAAGGTAAATCTGGTTAAGAATTTAAAAAATTATATCAACTTACTAAGAGTAACACGCCTTGCGTGAATTGCACAAAGCATTCCATCTTCAAACAAGTGAACTAGACATTCCTCAGCTGCCTGCAGTATGGTTATATAAATTCCAAAAGAATGGTCATGTTTTATGAGAAATTTGGTTAAAAATGACACAACAGGTGAAAGTGAATAAATGATTCTAAATCAGTGACATGCATTTTAAACAAATCACAAAACAGCAGCGCTATTGACAAAGACTCGATAGAAGGCATCCAAAAAACACATCAGGGATGTAAATGTGGCAAGCAATTGGTGAGACACTTTAAAAGGTGTGGATGGGTGATCAAGAGTGAGTTTTGATATTAGGCAACTTTGAGAGGGGAGAAGTAAAGTACAAGTCAGGAGTAGTTTTCCCTGCTTATTAGTAGTAAAAAAATTATGAAAGGGAAGGAAAAGAGAGGGAACCACTTGTCCTTAAACTCTCCTTTTTATTTCCCTCAAACTTGGGAGTTGATGAAATAGATTTGATTTCAAAATAAAATTGTCATTTACAACCTAGTAAATTTAGTTGCTTAAAATAATATTGAAAATTTACATTTGTTACGCTTACCTTCCCCTTTCCTCCCTCATTAATAATAATAATAATAATAATCCAAGCATAGGGTAGGCAACCCCTTTTCATTCCATAATCTATTTTGATTTTATAATATCCCCTTTCCTTTCCAAAGATAGCTATGTTGTCGATAAAGTATTCCGAAATTGATTACATGAATGCAATAATAAGAGAACAAAAACATTACTTACTGTCTACAGAAGCATACATTGCAACTAGCATGTGCATATGCTTCTCAACCCCAGAGATAGCAAAATAAAGTTCACATTCTTAAATATGGGGTAAAAATCACTTTGATCTCAATTAATAAATACCCTTGGAGACAACTTGGTGGGAACAGTTCTGAGACACTGCCCCCTTTTCCATTGACCCTCCCCCTAAAGTTCAGATTCTTAAATATTGGTTAAAAACAGTCTACATTCACTTCGATCTCAATTAATAAACACCCTTGGAGACAAGTTAGTTGGAAGAGTTCTGAGACACTGCACCATTTTCCACTCCCCCTCTCCCTGTGGAGCCTCCCTCCCTTACCTTTCCCTCAATACACCCAGTAAAGAAAAGAAAAAAAACCAGATATGCCTGTAGAATTCATAAGGGTTTATGAAAAAAATTGTTGAGTCCTTGCATAATTTGATACATTAAATTATAATATATAAAAAAAAGTTAAAAATAGAGTTTTCTAATAAAACATTTATCGCTCGGAAGTCTGATGAAATACCTCTTAACAAGTTACTTATTATTATTCTCATGTCATTAAGCCTGCAACTAACTAGAGCATATTGTTTTATAGTCAAACATTGAATGTCTAAAACTTCAATTTTCACTGATCAACTTTTTTTTTTCTGAGCAGATTCGGTAATATTGGAGAGATTTTCAATGTTTAATAAAACCATGCAGGAAGCACACAATAAAATAAATATACAAAAAATTCGAGGACAGCAGTAGAACCTAATAACACATTATTTTAAGCATAAAAATTTAAATAGTTCACCCAGGAATAAATTGAAACAAGGTCAGGAAGAAATTGTATTAAAACAAATTTACTTTAACATGGAATTTTCTTTTTATTAAAAATAACCTTCGCAACCTAATTTGCAAGATCCTAGCACACTAGTGATAACTCAAATGCATATGGAATAGTTGCATACCTCCTGGAGTGCTACCACTGCTTCAGGTGTCCAGCGACTCACCTCCGCAGAGAATTGCTGTGTAATTTGTCTGACCTACAGCCAAAAGTAAAAACATTGCCCAAACAGCGTGAACAAACTTCTCACAAGATTTAATTCAGCCGAATAAGGTAGCTGATGCTATGCTAACAGATCTTAATTAATAACATAATCATAATTCCATACAGAGCATGTTCTTCAAGCACTTCGATCAGTGAACAAGTGGCAAAAGTTACAAAACATTCCTTAGAAAAAAATAAACAAAACAGCAAAACCAAACTATTATGCTCATTTCTACATCCAAATAATTTACTTAGTGTTAGTTAGCAACCAAAATATGATGCTCATTTTACACCCAAGTACTTTACTTAGTGTTACTTTGAGTGAGAGAAGCTGTAAGTGAAGAATTACGAAAAGCACAAAATTTAAATGCAAACCTTACAGAAATTACTGGAATAAAAATCTAATCCTAATTGAAGAACGTTACCAAAAGAACTGTATCCAATTTTTGTCCTTATAAAAACCAGATTTTGAACATTAATTTCAGATTCAGATATCTACAGCAGTGGTGAATACAGAGAACTAACTCTGTTAACTGTCCAGCAAATATAATCAGTATCTACTAACTCAACTGCGTAATTGTAACTGGTGTGTTTGTTTGCATATCCATCCAATGCATTTAGGTAACGCAAATCCAGCATCTCTCTTGCTGTTTTACTGTTGCATTAAAATGAGTAAAACTTCCATTCAACGCCAACCAGACATTTTAAACACACCCCTAATAATAACAGTGTGTTTGCATCCGTTCCATCCAACATAACACCAATCAAATACCTCTCTTGCTTTTACACTCTTGCATTGTACCATGTAAAACTTCCATTCAATACAAACTAAACAGTTTTTCCGACATCCCTAATCACCGGTAGTAAAAGATAGACAGATAGCAATAATGATTTCTTTGGTATAATTGCTATAGTTTTTAAATGAAAAGCTAAGCAGAAAACTATGCAGCTGACCCAAAATTAACATCACATTATCACCATTTATTAAATATCCTAGTAAAAGCAACACAAAAATGGGGTAATGTCCACTTGACAGCAAATCCGTGATGGTTGCAAAAAAAAAAAACTTACACATCTCATAAAAGGGGCAGCCGGGATAAGAAGTTTGGAACTCCTCTGAAATTGACGAATCTCGCGAAGCGCCACTGTTCCTGCCTTATTGCGCCTTTTCTTCCTTCCCTGAGTCTCGGGCGCTGCTGCTGCTTCTTCTTCTTCTTCTTCTGCTTCTTTTTCAAATTTTCAAGATGATAATGAAACATCAGAACACCAAAACAAATCAGCACAATAATTACAACCACAACACAACACAACACAAACGAACAATACAGTTTTTCACGTACCCTGCGGCTCCTCTTGTTGAGCCCTTCTCCTCCCAGGCTTCAATCACAATTTCAGAAGACAAAGGCCAAATTAGGGATTTCGCAAATCGAAACGCACAGAGAGAGAGAGAAAGAGAGAGAGTTACCGATTGCTGTGACCGTGGCGTGGACGTGGAAGCGCGTGCGGCTTTTTTTTTACCTTTGAATTTGAATAGCGAAGAAAATGAGGGTTCGGTTTTGAGAAGTGAAAAAACGAAAGAGAAGTGTTGAATTTCAGACATACCGGTTTTGCGCGAAGCTGGCGTGGTCTTCACTCTCGCCATGGACACGAACTATGAAGAAATCGAAGCTTCACTCTTCGGATTCAATTTGCGCTCTCACCTTTTGCATTTTCTGAAATTTCAAAATGAACAATTTTGCCTCCATTTTCAATATTACCGTTATCTCACTCACTAACACCTCTTTTAAAACAAAATTACTTTTTACTTTAATTTTTTGACAAATTACTCACTGTGCACGGTAACAATTCAAAATTATATAAGTTTTTTAATTTTAAAGTAATTTGACTACTTATAACTTTTATAAAAAAAAATTAATCTGAGATTTCAATCTTCTATTTTTTTCCTATTATTTTAGATTTTAAATTTTAGAAAAATCCTTAATTTTTTAATATTAATTTTGCATATATTTTTACTTTTACATTTTAATGAATTAAAAACTGTTGTTATGTCTTAAGTTATTATGTTTATTCTAGGAATAAAAAATAAAATAAAAAAAAGAAGACCAGAATTGTGAAACAAAATAGTAAAATAACAATTTAATTAAGTGATTGATGTAGAAATTAATAACTTTTTAATTATATGATAAACAAAAATTAGAAGACAGTATTAAAAAAATGTTTCTTTCAATTGTTGCTCAGAAAAAAAAATGGTAATAAGTTATAATAATATTTGCTTATCATTAAAAAAAAAGTATAATCATCTTAAAATAACTCCATGTGCAACTTTTTACTAACGTATTCTTAAAAAATTGGATGTATATAGACAAATATGTATAGTCATCTTTGTTAAAATAAATATATATTAGCAAATTACAATTATAATTGTTTAGCTTTAAAATTACTATTTTATCAAATAATATGAATTTTAGTTTTTAAAACAAGTAATTTTAATTCACCATTTATAAAAGAAGGCTCCATATCAACTCAAACAAATTAGTAATTGCAACTTAATCATATAGAAATACATCAATTCATATATAGAAATACATGAGTTAAAGTTAAATGGGAATTTGCATTAAAAGTTTTTATAAAGGAATGAGGTGTAATCTCTAAGTTGTGTATTTTTTTATTATTCTTCTTTGTGTATATTCTAAAGCATTGTTTTCATAATGAATATAACAATCATTTTCCTAATGAATATAACAAATTTTCCTATCATTCTTTTGCTTTGAGCCTATTTTGTTCTTACCTTCTATTTACACATAGTAGAGCTTTTTTTTGGAGTTCTACAAATACCTTTTCATATATGACATTTACTCTCAAATTGATCCCGAATTTCCCTTGCCAGCAAGATTACAAATTCTAGTCTCCATCCCTCCAATCCTTATTATATTCATCCTAGTGAAGGACTTAGTTTCGCAATCCTCACTAACTTAAATTATCATTCATGGTCGTATGGCTTTAATCTCTAAAAACAAAATGGGTTTTCTCACTGGTGATATCACTAAACCTACAGTCATTGATTCTCTGCACGCTGTTGAACCAAGTGGTGTTCAATGTTTTGAAGAATCCAAACCCTTTGAAGGATGATGAAGCCTCTGCTGTGCTTGATGCTGATGTGCTGTTTTAGTCTTGTTCTGGGGTAGTTCTATGTTGTA
>Ga0123342_1009665_pt1 | contig 11423 bp, 7 predicted proteins | sample Turbeawhitnodule_FD_89960 | JGI IMG/M metagenome (GOLD analysis project Ga0123342, IMG submission 89960) | Root nodule microbial communities of legume samples collected from Mexico - Turtle bean Mexico white nodule | ecosystem: Host-associated > Plants > Roots > Nodule | place: Mexico: Nepantla... | reverse complement strand
TTTAGCCTAATCTCCGAGCACAGCAAAAACAACTCCCTTTTATTATTATGAGAGAAGATATTACAAATTGGGATATATAACAGTGAAGGAGAAGAGTTTAATTTATAACCCTCAAACCTCCTTTCCAAACAATGAACCCACCGATGTGGGACTTGGGATTAAATCAAAATCAACCGTGACTTGTAGTTACTGCATATAACAAAATTAAAAACTACATTTGTGAATGAGAAGGGTGGGGCACATTATTGTAGTCTTCAATGGTAACCCATTGAATAAACCTAAAGCACTAATCAAGACTTTAAAAGAATTGCAGTCACACTGAAGCCATTGCAGGTACATACAGATGCAACCAACTATTTAATTTACTATGTTTTTTGTCTCTGAAATTTTACTATGCATAGACAATGCAAAAAAACAATTTTATATTGTCATACAATTACACATCACTGTTGATATGACATTAAGGTAGCTAGAAAAGTCCATCTCAGGTTTGTAATTGAATGACAGTTTAAAACTCCATTCTAGCTCAGGAGTCAAGACTCAAGTATAAGCAAAATTAACAACTATCACATTAATTAAGACAAGTAGTAAAGATACAATAAATCAAATATGGTTTAGGGAATTGAAATTTGTTTACATTATATTTGAGTCTAAAGGAACTATATTTTCTTCTCTAGTAATAACAATAACAAAGATAACAAAGGGCCCAGACCAATTAACCAGTCCTCTTGTTTCACATTCACACTACTCGTGTTTCTCAATTTCAAATTAGACGAAAAATAAGTGAATACCTAGTAGAGAAGAAGAAGGCTCTGACAGGAATACAAGGCTTGGTGTCTTGATCGACGGTTCCGTCATCGCGGCTTCCCGCATTGACCTCGGAGCAGGAAACGGCATCGTTCCAGTCGAGGGTGGGGAGGGACGAAACGCAGCGGGGAGCGGGGGTGGAGAAGTGGCGCGAGACGGTGAAAGAAACGCGGGACGTTGGGGTAAAAGAGTGTTGGGTGATGATGGTGGTGAGAGTGGCGAAGGGAGAGGGGGAAGAAATGGTGGTGAGTGAAGAAGAAGAAAAAGAGGAAGAGGAAGAGAAGAGGAAGGAACTAAGGCGCAAGGCTCTGAGAGTGGTGCTGTGCCACATCTTTTTCTGGTTTGGGCACAGCCACAACGAGGGTAACACCTCTTCAATGCTAACACCTCTTCAACTAACCCTCATGTGTTATTTACTAGGTTTTTAACTTATATAGTAAATATTAATATATAAAAAATAAAAATCACGAATAAATAAATAAAATTAAAGATACTTATTTCTTTATTTAGTATGTGTTACTAATTTTATCGAATTTCTTTTAAATCATTTTACATGCTTAAAATTTTCATTATACTCCAAATTTTTTTTTAGTGTTTTTTTTTTCACTTTGCATAAAAATATTTATATATATATATAAATTTCATTACGCATTTCACATGTTAGTCTCGGTAAATGAGTTTTCTTTTCTGGCGAAATACTGCACAGTACATTCTTGTGAAGAAATGAAATGGATTAGAAAATAAATATATTCTTAAGATTTGTTATGGAATTTCTCATCTTATTCTTTTTTATTATTATTATTATTATATTTCTCTTTTTTTTAGTTTTATGTTAATAACAACATTTTAATATTAAAATATTAAAATTTAATAATAACTTAATTATATGAATGAAATTGATTTTCATAACGAAATTAAGTTTGATTGCCACAATAAAAATTCCATTATATTCATAAACTATATCACTAGGAGTTAATGAAAACAATTTATTCCAATGATTACGCTCGCTTTAAATAAAAAAATATATAACTAAAAATATAATAATTCTACCTATTAATTTGAAGATAAATAAATAATAAAGCTATCTATAAATTTTATTAACACTCATAATTTCTATAGTTAAAACTTATAAAAATATTAATAGAAATTCTAATAGTTTTACATGTTTGAAGAGATAATTATTGAGACAGATTATATTTAATGATTTACATCTAAATATGTAATTTGTTATTTGGTTACACTCAATTAGTTTAGTAATAAAAATAAATAGATATTATTTTAAAAATTAAATTTCAGCGAAATTATCATAACTAATTAGATACTAATAGAGCAAAAGTATCATGACTATTGACACGTAAGAATTTAAAGTTGAAAATGTTTACGCACTTCTATTGATATTGACAATCTTTAAATATAGAAAAAAACATAACTAAAAAATATAATAATTTCACTCATTAATCTGAAAATAAATAAGAAATAAAACTACCTATCAATTTCATAATCATCCATAATTCCTTTTATTAAAATTAAAACTCATAACCATAGGAATTCTAATAATGCTCTAATAAAATTATATTTAATAAAACTATATTTAGAGAGGAGATGTGAATGAAGAGATCTGAATGAGAACCAAACATTTTAATGAGAATCTAACACAATTGCATTAAGAAAGATCCATGATGAATCTTCCAAATTTTATAAATTTTGACAATAAATTCAGATGTTATTAATATTTGATTGGCGTTCTTATTAAATGTGCACAACATACATGACTGAATCCATAATATACTATTGATGTCTTTAGAAAACATCTTTCGATCTCTAAATTAAACATGTTTGTAATTTGTGTTTGTGTTGCAGTACATAATAGAAAAACCTTTTTTTATCTTCAAATTGTGTCTGCACAGACAAATAAAAATAATTTTTTAGTTATTATAATTTATACTTATTATTATACAAATGAATTCAAATACTTATTATGCACGTGATTTTACATGATATAAATAATGTAAAGTATTTGATAAAATATTTATGTAAAGTATTTGATAAACTATATATTTATATATTTATGTATTTGATAAAATTTTCAATCTACATTACATAGGGTGTATAGCACAGCTGTCTAATGTATTTTTTGTGAACTCTCCAAATTCAAATTTTCACGTGTCAGCCCAGTTGGGGCAAGTACTGTTACAAAACATTTTTTTTTAGCACACAACATATTAAATGATGTGTTTACTTAGCACTTTTTGTACATTTCACTTTCCATTTCTCATACCAATTAGAATACCATTTCTCAAAATGGATGTGCATTGTTCTCATTCTATTACTCATCAACTATTCTGTTTCTCATCCAATGAATTATAAATTTATAAATCAGACAACAAAACATTTCTATAGATTGTATTACTGAAGTCTAAATTATATTTGAATGTCATATGTCATTTGATAAAGTATTTGATGATTTCTCTTACACAATTTTATTTCCATTTCCAATGTGAAGCACTTGATTATTTTTCATTCAGTTATATTTAGATGTCATTCAACACTCTTAAAATATAGCAAAATCCAACAAACAGAGAACCGTAAAAGATAAAAGACAAAACCAAGCATATTTTAAAATCTTAAAAAATCATCAAAACCCATCAAACAAATTATGCTACAAAAAGAGAAAAAAAAAAAAAGAATTTGAATGCAATGTGAATGGAGGTTCACCATGCCACATACATCGTATATATAGCAAAAAAAGCTCTACAAATTTCGCAAATTCAAATTCAAAAACCATTACTCGAATGGTGCTCTGTCATTGTTATGCCGCATCTATTGGAATCACCATTGCACAACCATACATGAAAAGGAAAAACCATATTCAGAAACCCTATTTCAAAAACCTTAATTTATCAGAATCTCTCAAATTACTTATTACAAACAATAAATAATTTGTATTATTTTTCTACAGAGTTTCACATCATCTCACCACACTCAAGAAATTTTTTAAATGTCAAAAGAATATCAGTTAGATTTTTTTTTTTAAAAAAAAACAAAAAACCAAAAACCTAGTTTGCATGTGAAATAAATCTCCAATTAATTTTAACTAAATATCACTTAAAATAATGTAAAAAAAAAAACACTTATATCACATTAAACATAATATTAACTAACTAACATTACCTCTAATATTTTTTTAAGTAGACTCAACAAATATATCCCTTCATTATACTTTATTTTAATTATAATTCTATATATTTTATTTTGTAGCAATGAAACTGACATTTTTTATTATTATTTAATTTCAAATAAAAAAATTAGTATCCGAATTATACGACGAATTTTTAATGTAGTAATTTTATTTTTTAAAAATTGTTAGCATCAATCTAACTTATGCTTAGTTGACTCTAACCTTATATTTATGATAGCGTCGATATCATATTTATGATAGCATCATAATAGAGTTGGTTTGACCGACTCTGGTAGCATATCTACCTATGAGTTCATATTTGAATAAAAAAAAAAATATTTTTTCTTTATTTTTAACCAATGTAATAATCTCTCATTATATCATTTTATTATATGGTATTTGAAGCATGAATAGTTGAAAGTACATTTTTTTTAGTGAGTGTTTCCACAAGCCTCAAGAGCCTTCCCTGTCATTCTGAAAAACTTGTATTCCTCCACCGTCTCACCACCCATGCCTTCATAAAACCTTAACGCATTAACATTCCAATCAAGTACAACCCAATCCACTCTTCCGTACTTCATTTTCACTGCTTCCTTAGCCACCGCACAAAGCAGCATTTTCCCAAACCCCATTCTCCTGTAACACTCCCTCACGTACAAGTTCTCCACGTAAAACCCTGGTTTTCCCAGAAAAGTTGAATAGTTTGGAAAAAACAGCACGAACCCTGTAACGGTAACATCATCCATGCTCTTGAACGTGTCTCGCTCGGGATCCTCAAAGGGGAGGCTCAGATTCACGAGTTTGGTGATGGGTTTGAAGAAAGGGTTGGAGTCAAAGGTTGAAAAGGGGAAGGGGGTGGGGGAAGCTTCTAGAAGGAGGATGGTGAAGGAGTGGAAGGGTTGGACGGTGGGGGAGAAGAGGGTGGCCGATAGGGAGGACTCCGTGGCGGAGAAGAGGTGGGTCAGGCGTTCGTAGACGGCCATTTGGTGGATGAGTTTGTGGATGTGGGGAATGTCGGAGGGGGTGGCCAGGCGGATGCGCGTGAAGAGGTGCCGGCTCAATGGGGTGGTTTCCGCTGTCAGAGTCGGCGGTGCTGCGGTGGCCATTGATCTTGGTTGGGAGCAATGTAAAGTAGTGATTATAAATATATAGGAAAATGATTCTTTCACAACTCTAATACTTATAGAATTCTAAAGAGTTATATATAATTCTTATCGATGAGTTTTATATAATAAAGGATGAATTTAAATTATAAATTATATGATACAAAAAAATATATTAAAATAATAATATAAGAATATCAAAAAAGAAGATGTTCACCTCCTCTTGTTTATACTTGCTAGTTGCACACCACTCTATTATTGGAAGAGAGTAATGACAATGTCTTAAGTTGTTGAAAATAAATTATTATTTGGACCATTTCAAATTTTAATTTGAAAACTCTAAATCTAGACTCTAAATAAACACACCTAACATTTACTATTTCGCCCTAATTTTTTTAAGAATAATATAATTATTAAAAAATAAAGTTTTATATTTATAAAAGAAAAGATGTGATGAAAGGGAGAATATCTAATTTTTTGAAAAGTTTCTTCAATTGTTTACACTAGATTTTATTATTAGGACTATGAAATTTTTACAAAATAAATTTTTACACTCACCTAATATTTTACTCTTCATCTTCTCTTTTTCTTTACGAATACAAAAGTTTATTTTCTAATAATTATATATAATCATAGTGTATTATTATCTATGTAAAAATAAATTAAAAGTTAGTTGTTAAACGTAGGTTGTCAAGTGGTTGGTGAAGGTAATATGATAATTAAAAAATAATTTTTTGTATTTTGTATTGAGAATGAAGAGTAAAATAAGGAATGAAAGAAGGATGTAAAAATAAATTAAAAGTGGATCGTTAAACGTGGATGGTGGAGGTAATATGATCATTAAAGAAAAAACTTTTGTACAGATTATGAAGAATAAAATAGTGAATTAAATATAGATGTAAAAATAAGTTGTGTGCCAAAATGTCGTGGTCCATTATTTATTATTTAATTTACTTATTTATTTATTTAGATTTAAACAATTTTTCATGTCTCGAGTATATTAGTCATATTTATTTAAAAGTATTAAAAAATAAATTAAGCATTTAATAAATAAATAAATAATTATTTAAGATTTTTTTACATATCATAAACTTATTATTTTTGCCATTTAAGTTTAAATATCTTATACAATTTAAAGTGTTAAAAAATAATATATTTTTTAAATTTAAATTTATAATTATCTAAATCTATATTATTTTAAGTTTATTTTAATAGGTTTAACTAAAATTTAAATCCATATTTTGGATTTTAATTTCAATTCATTTAATTGGATTTTAAGTTAATTCATTTAATTGGATTTTAATTGCATATAGATAAGATAATTTGTTTGATTTTGAAAAATTAAAATCTATGTGAGTTTCGCCAACTCAAGTTATGAAATGTGTTAGATTGGATCAGGTTTAAGTGAGGAAAGACTCGGTCGAATTAGGACCAACTCATACGTGATCAAGTTGGGTTAAGCCTAAGTCATTCAAGGTTAAGTCAAGCCGAGTTCAAGATAAGTTGGATTGTGTCACGTCAAAATCAAGCTAAATTATATCAGTCTTATGTTTCCAAGACTAACCCAAGTCGGGTTGGCCTGAGTTGAGTTCAACCTCAAATTAGATCAAACCCAAGTCAAATTTAGATCAATCTTAATCAAGTTGTGGCCAAATCAATTTAGATCGAGCTATAATCATGTCAAGTTAGTCGAGAGGAGTATAAGTCAAGTTGGATTAAGTCGAACCCAAGTCAGATAGAATCTAAATTATGCTTAATCAGATAAGATTCAAGTCAAACCAAATCATTGGACCAAATCAAAATTAACTCATTAAGATGAGTTTGACTGAGTTTAAGTCCTACCAAGTTGATAAGGCCCAAGTCGATTTGCATATTAAGGTCACAAAGTTTCTTCTTCCATCCTATAATAATCAAGGCACACCCTTCTTTTATTTTAGAAAGATATTTTAGTGTAAAATTTAAGTTCTAAAACACCTTTTTCCAAATGAAAAGGAGATACACCTTGATTTTTATAAGGTGCCGAATGTTTGCATGTTAAGGTTTAGGGTTTAGGGTTTGCATTTTTATAAGGAACCACAGCACAAGTGTTACAGTTCTTAACATCTTAATCTAGAAAGATATTCACTGGAAGAATGTTGATTTGAATTTACCATGGCCAAAAATCATAAGAAGCCAGAAGTCACAAACCAGTTTTTGCATTTATTAAAAAATATTTACATACTTGAAGAAAGGTCTCTTACTTTAGCAGCCCTCTTACACAAGGCAACAGAGTGTACTGATTCACAATAATGAATATAGAAGTTACTGGTTTGCATTGCAATCAATGCTTGGCAACATTATTAAAGACAGTCATATTTGACGAAATCAATAGAATATTATAGTGTGGATACATGTGGTTATGATGTCTTCTGTCTCATCAAATCTTCCAGAAAGCAAATAGTAAATATATGCTTTGTTTATAGTGGTTTCATCTACTATGGCCCCACAACCTTGGGAAGTTAATGATGAGTTCCGTGGCTGAGCCAATGCCAATTATTGGCACAATTAATATGTGTGCTGATTGGAAGTGTGGCTGATGAGACAGCCAGAAGAAGAGACGAATCCTGATGATGCTGCTGCATTTGATTGCAATGGCCTTGAGCCAATGCTGCCATTGCTGCAAATATGTGAAGCCAAGTTGGAAAACTTTTGCAAAGGAACACTTCTTATTCTGCCCACCATGCTCTTCTCCTGACAGTAACACATGATTTAACAACATTAGAAATGTTTACACTGATATATATGCCTTCAAATATTGTAAAAATTTGGCTTTTCTTGGAAGCAGCCTTAGAGTAGCATGTGTTAAGCTGGTTAGTAGTTTTCTCACACATTCTAGACAATTCCAACAAATCTACAAGTACAAAGAGCTAAGCATGCAACTGTTTCACACCAAGTTTTGCTAAAAAAATTTTGTTTAGGATGGAAGTTTAATCACTAAATCATGTCCTGTCATGTTCCATAGCTACAGACACCAAGTTTTAAATAAACTTGTGTATATGTAATTTTTATGGTTATAAATGACAAGTCTGTTAATATTTACATTAATTATCTTAAAGTTATACTGACTGGTTTTTTTATTGGTAGACTTGGTGAGAGTTTTTAATTAGATTCCTTGTTTATACAAAAAAAAACATAACGTGAACTTTCAATCCAACAGTTGAATGAAAGGAATATCTATAAACTAATTAAGTATAAAATTTTATATACTTAATCAAAAAAATTATTTGACAGTGGAATTGATGAAACTCAACACATGTAAAAAGGCATTAGTAACATATAACAAGACTTGCTCATGTCCAAGTGAGTATCACCCATAAAAAAAATATTGCAAAGGGAAGCAAATAGTAGTACCATTGTTCCTATTTCCTCAGGTATCTTAGAAGCCATACATCCAAAGGAGTACTCTCCACCAAAATCACAATTCTTCAACATTTTAGAAGATGGAGAAATCCCCAGGCTCAAATCAAGATTATGGCAAGTGCCTGCTTCAATTAAAAATGATGTTTCATGAGTCAATGTTGACAATAGAAAAGAAACAAAGCAGAAAAGGAAATTGAGCACATCATCAAAAACCTGCTATACTGGAATTTGCAATTATATTTTCCTTATAGGAAAAAGGTCTAAAACTGGCCTCCACTTTTCCTTCAGAAGACTTGGGACAAAATCTGCACAAAGAAAATATAAAATGAAAAACTCTTTTGGATTAAACTCCTTATTTCTGCACAGTCTCATACAAGGACAATAAATTGAGTATCCCAATAAAGGACTATTGGAGAGTTCCCTGTTGGATAAGCTTGTCAGTGGCACACAAATCCATGAAAACTTCTCATGGTAGGATAAGAATAAGTAATTGTAGTTGTACTTGATTTCTATATAACAACTTTTGCACAAAATAGAGATATAGAAAGATACAGAGCCATGTGTGATAAATTGCAAAGATTTTGTATATACATTCTATTACTCAGGCAAAAAAGTTAAAGCCTAATTAACTAGGATGAGAAATTAACAATTTAAATAACTAAATAGCAAGGCTACACGAAACATTGCATAGAAGTTCTCACGTCTTGCCAATAAATGGTCCCATTCTTGGTTCTCCTTGACCACCTTTGTGAAGAGATAATGAACCTCTGTATGTTGTACTTCTCCTCGAGATTCCATTGATTTGTCGACGAAGTACTAGCACAAACTCTTCCTTACTCAAAGCTCTCATCTACAACTCAACCAAATCATGAATTAAATTGTGACAGAAAAATCAAATAAAACTGATGGCCGTGCATGCTTGTTGTTCAATACCTGCTTCAAATCCTCCTCATAATCTCTCAAACTAAAGTTTATATCAGCATCTACTCCACGAAACTTAATAGCAGCCCTATCGTACGCACTGTGCAGAGAACAATATCAAGTTTGTGAACAAGTGTTAGAGAGAAATAAACCATAAAAAGAAGTTGCATACAAATATAGCTTTGGCTTCAGTCAAAGTGTAGTCCTTACCTTGCAGCAGCTTGAGCAGTGTCAAATCCACCTAACAAAAACCAAATTAGGCCAATTCAGTAAACCAAATATACATATACTTAAAATAAATCACCACAGAAATAGTTTCCAAGTAACCAATTTAAATAAAAAAAACAACAACGAAATCAAATATCCACTTACCCAGATAGACCTGCTTCCCACAATCCCTGCACTCAATAAGAGCAGATACAATTATGTTAGTCCAGACCACCAAACAGTTAAAACAGCAGGGACAATATTTAAGATTACTGTTTTCATGATTTAAATTGCGGTTCAATGGTGGTTAAAATTACTTTCATAGGAATATACAACTACATTTATGGTCATATGCACATCTGTGGTTGCAAAGACCTCCAAAACCATGTCATAAACTATAATCACAAAAGTTTTAAGCAACCATCTGCAACCAGTTGGAGCTGCAAGTCAAGGTTTCTTTCGGTCTCTGTCACCACTTACTTACGACAATTATAACTACATCAACTACGTTTGTTCACAATTTTCTACAATGTTATGGATCGTGTCAAAATAATAATCATGACAACCTTGGTACTTATTAAGAAGTAAAACCAGCTTATAAGGTGAAGGTGAGGTTACCCATATATACTATCTATTTCTCTAGTTGTGGGATCTCCAAGAGTACTTATAGACCAAACTTAAAACTTTAACTACATCCATTAGTAGCAGCATATTAGTTTTTATGATCTATCAGGAAAATATATTGAAACTAACATCTTGGACTACAAATTCAACATCATAAACCATACCAAATATGTGATTCCCATCTACCAGTCCTGCGGTAGAAGGTGACACCCCGGTATTGCGAGCTGCGAGACCTTGGTCCTCTCCTATTTTTCCTCACATGAGGTAGCTTCTGTTGTAAGGTTCTCAGTCCATTTTGTCCATCAGGCTCAGGAAAGGACAGGTTCGACAACTGAGTCTTCTCCCACAACCCCGATTTGAAATCAGGCACTCTTCCTCCTTTATCAGAAGAAGTCACAGGGAAAAGGGTCCTTGTCACCATCTCTCCCTTTTGTGCCATGGTTTGCTCCTTGTTGCCTTCAGTGGCAGCATCAAACTCTGAGCCACCCCTCTCTTTCTTCAGTATGTCAAAAATCAAGGGAGAGGAATTGTTTGAGGAATCTTCATCTGCAGGATTCCACACAGAGGAGTTGGAGGTCCTGGAATCTGAGATTTCAGGTGGAAAATTTTGCAGTTTCGCCCCCTTTTGAGCACAGCTTGAGCCAGCATCAGCCTCAGCATGGTTGATGTCAACATTGAGATCAAACATAGCCATGTCTTGGAAAATCTCTCTTCAAATCTCACTTTTGGAAGAGTCTCATGTACTTCCTAGTGCAGTGAAATGAAACTCAAACCGAATGAGAGAGAGAGAGAGAGAGAGAGAAGAAGACCCTTTAAAAGCTAAGCACTAACAGAAGAAGATAGAAGACTGAATTGGTGAACCTAGAAAGTATCTGACAGAACAACAGATAGACTGAAATTAAGGTTAGAGGAAGATATGAGAGAGAGAGAGAGAGAGAGACAACAGTGGATAAAGAGAAGAACAGGAGCTTGTTCCACCATAAAAGGAAACAAGCAGAAGAACTGGTTGAGACAGACTCAGAGAAGTGATTTACTTCAAATGCAAAGATATTGTAAAGAAGTGCTTGTTGAATAAACTTTAATGTAATTTGTGGGTTTTAAAGTTAGAAGTTACTAGAAAAGAGTAGAATGGGAGTTTGGATATGTAAAAGGTCAAAAGTTGTGAGTGGGATTTTAATTGTGTT
>Ga0123342_1009664_pt1 | contig 11423 bp, 7 predicted proteins | sample Turbeawhitnodule_FD_89960 | JGI IMG/M metagenome (GOLD analysis project Ga0123342, IMG submission 89960) | Root nodule microbial communities of legume samples collected from Mexico - Turtle bean Mexico white nodule | ecosystem: Host-associated > Plants > Roots > Nodule | place: Mexico: Nepantla... | reverse complement strand
CGTGATTGCCTTACTTTAGCACTGTTTAATCTGGCGACGCCCTAGCGAGGCGATGCCTCCATCTGGGCTACGCTTTGCCTTGGCGACGCCTTCCCCTGGCGACGCCTTGCCTTGGCGACGCCTTGCCTTGGCGACGCCTGGCCTTGGCGACGCTTCCTCTTGGCATCTCTACACATAGGCGACGCCTTGCGTTGACTTTTGACCTTCCAGTCGTTGACTTTGACCTTGACATAGTCAGCGCCCGGATACGGGACGGTACAATGACATTTTTTAATTCATAATATATTGTAAATTTCTATTGCTAATATAAGTGTGCGAATAATAAAATTATTTAATATATAAATAAAAAAATAAAAAATGTGGATACACAAACGCGAGAGCGTCTATGTTCCCACTAATAGTTTTTAAATAAATCGATGCGTTACAGGTGTAGAAGTACTAATTTCATGCACAACCCTCATATTAGCAATTCATATGTTTTACTTTGTGGACTTAAGGAGCTATTCACAACCAACGTCACCAAACCCACTTTAATTAAAATTTCAAATTTATTTTTCCTACTTTTATTAGTTATGTATATGGACAGAGAAAGGTTTCAATGAATCTTTTAAAATGTTACCATTTACATTTATTAAATAGATTTAGAATACATATTATGTACCGACAAGTCCTCAGACGTCGTTGATTGCTGGTTATGGTGGGCCACGTAAGCTGGGTCCTACGAGCGGCATGGGCATGTATTTCGCGAGCAATGCGAGCCAAGCTGTCGAAGAGTTGTCAGACGTCGATCACCAGGATGCGCTGATGTGTCCTCGGCAACCGAGTGAGGGCGATGTGACATCGGACATCGGTGACTCAAACAACAGAGTTGGGCCACGAGAGGTGGATCCCAGACAACACACCAGTTATAAGTAGGGAGAAGCCTAGATCACGAGGGGTCCATGCGTGTGGTGTGAATAGCGCATTCAGGCGTAGCACAAGTAAAAAACCACTGGAAGCGCTAAAGCCCATGGATGGCCCTAGAGATTAGGTGCACAAGTTGGTACCCAGGTGGTCATCCCGTTAGAGGTTGCACTCCAGTAAGGGAGTCTTATGCGCTAGATTGCCCTAAGATTGGGTGATAGCGGCGCTAAGGCATACCCTCAGAAACCTTAAATGCATGTAGCGGAAACGAAGGAAACCCTAGACTATATAAAGGGTAGTAAGAAACCTAATAAGGTACGCAACATTCACGCGATACACACATATTTTTACAAAGAGCTTTTACGACTACGAGTTTTCGTGTGTCCTAGCCCTAGTATTGACTTGAGCGTCGGAGTGCAAATGACCTCTAGGGCGCCCCTTTGTCTTTGCAGTTTCAGGTGTTTGATTGAAAGAAAGCACGAACGAAGGCAGAGAGAATTGGGCGTGTGATCGTCGTTAGAAGTACGATGGCAATCGAGTCAACTGGCATGAACATTTGGCGCCCACCGTGGGGCACGATTAAAAACTTTGTCCCATTCACAAGCACAGAGCGAAGATCCATCAAGATGAGAAACACGAGGAAAGGATCCGTCGCACCGATCGAGGAAGAGAGCATCACTATGCAACAGATCATGGAGACGATGCTCGCCCTTCAAGAAACGGTGGCGGCATCAAGAATGGATCAAGAACGTATACAGGTTGATCTGGCCACATCGCAAGCCAGAAACGAAGAATTGTGCAGGACCAATGAGGAACTACGCAGGAATTTACAGCAATAGGCAGGGGAACGTGTGCTGGAGGAGCAAGCGCCGCCTTCACCACCCAGAGCTTTCCCGATGCCGTTTTCGCAGCCAATTATGGGCGTCGTGCTACCAGCCACGTTCATGGGTCCTAAAGCCACCTTTACAGGTGTCGAAGACCCAGAGGCTCATCTCATGGCCTTCCACACACAAATGATGCTGACTGAGGGCTCTGACGCAGTACATTGTAAGTTGTTCATGAGCACGCTGACTGGCACAAGGTGCCACTAGAAGAGCTCAGGTCGATTTACAGCCCTTGGTCGTTTCATACTTGGGGAATCGATATACTGGGACATTTCCATTTGGCGATACGACAGATGAAGTACCTCATGGTCACCATAGAGTACTTCACGAAGTGGATAGAGGCCAAGCCAGTGGCGCAGATGACTACCCACAAGATCCAGCACTTTGTGTGGAAGAACATAGTCAGCCATTTCGGAGTACCGAAACGTTTGGTGTCTGATAATGGCACCCAGTTTGCAAGTCAGCGGTTGGGAAAGCTGTGCACAAAAGTGGAATAAATCACGTGTTCGCATCAGTCGAGCACCCCAGACGAATGGGCAAGTCGAGTCCGCCAACCGAGTCCTGCTCAGAGGTCTGAAAAGAAGGCTTGAGAAGGCCAAAGGGACTTGGGCAAAAGAGGTCCCTAGAATCGTGTGGGCTTACCGCACCACTCCCTAGTCCACCACCAAAGAAACACCCTTTAGCTTGGTGTATGGGTCGGACGCGATGATTCCCGTAGAGATCCAGGAGAACTCGCCACGCTTCCAGAACTTCGTGGCTGAGGAGTCCAACGAAGAGAGGGAGGAGGCAATAATTAAAGCTAAAGCCTTGAAGAGAAGGGTGGAGTACAAGTACAACTCCAAGCTGAGTACAAGTACAACTCCACCCGTATCAGCTAGAGAACAAGCTTCCCCCAAGTGGACTGGTCCTTTCAGAGTGGCAGAGGCCCTTGGGAACGAGGCATATAGGCTTGAGACATTAGAAGGAGGCGCGATTCCTCGTACATGGAATGCGACCAACCTCAAGTTTTATTTCAGTTGAACTTTAGCATTGTACATAGTTTTTAGGGGACACTCTTTTTCCCTTCCAAGGATTTTTAACGAGGTCACCCAATGAACTTCGATTGAAATATATTCTCGAATATTTTGTACAATGCAGTTACGAACCGTTCACTTGCGTTAGAAGTCTCAAGAGTGGGAAAGGTAAGTTCACAGAGAACACCTCTCCCTCGAGTGCGAGCGCCAAGGCTGAACGATATGGTTCGCCAGTAAAATCCTCTTTCGCCTTTGCGCAAAGATGAGGTCAGTCACGAGTTGTTCACTTATCATTAGAAGTCTCGGGAGCGGGGATAGTAGGTTCGTAGAGAACACATCCCCCTCGAGTGAAAACCCCAAGGCTGAATAGTGTAGTTTCCTAGTTTGGAACCTTCCCCGTGGGTTAGAGGTCTCAAGGGTGGGCAGGATGGTTCATAGAGAACGCCTCCCCCTTTGAGTGAGAATGCCAGGGGTAAGAGGTACGGTTCGCCAGGAAAAAGCCTCATCTGCCCCGCTGGGGTAAGGGCGAGCTCAGCTATGAACCTTTCCGCCCGGGTTAGAAGTCTCAAGAGAAGGCAGGACGGTTCGTAGAGAACGCCTCCACCTTTGAGTGAGAACGCCAAGGCAGGGAAGCACGGTTCACCAGGTAAACCCTCCATTGACTTCATACAGCTAGGACGAGGTCAGTCATGAGTTTCTCCTTGGGCTAGAAGTCTTGAGACTGGGCAGGACGGTTTGCAGAGAACGCCTCGCCCTCTCGAGTGAGAGCGTCGTAACGGAAACAGTATGGTCCAACGGGTGAACCCTCCTCAACTCCAACGGTCAGATTGAGGACATATATGAACTTCTCTTTGGATTAGAAGACTTGAAGTGGGATAGCGTGGAGTATGCCTCGCTATTCAGTAAGAATGCTAAGGCGAGGACAACACGGTCCACCAACAGCGTCAGCAAAAGCATCTCCTTAATCAGTAAAGTAGGAGCAAAGTCAGTTGGCGAGGTCAGTTGAAGGTTTGTGTGTACGTCACCGTTACCTTAAGAAGAAGGTAAGGTGAACAAGTTCGCGCTACCTAGAGTATGGATGCTCGTCAGAAGCGTTGTTAACAGAAGTTAGTGCGAGGCACGACAATTAACGATCAAGACGAAGAGGCAAACTAAAGTAAGATAAAGACATAGCAGTTAACAGGCCAAGATCAAGACGGAAGTTAAAGGCAAACAGGTTCATAAATATGAAAGTATAAATTGTTCATCAATAGGCCAAATACAAGTTAAGCAATTGGAATTTGGGCGTGAGCTGCCCATCTACGACCCGGTTTGACGTCGCGAAGGGTGAAGTGTTCATCTCAGGATGCACGCAGGCAACCTGAGCAATGGCATCCTCGAACCCTGCTGCATAGGCGTCAACGACGTCTTCGATGAGCTCCGCCTCGGTCTTCTTGAAGGTTACAGCCTGTTGGGCAAGTTCACCCTCCACCCGATCAAGTTGCACTTCTTGGTTGGTGGCCCTCTCTTCAAGCTTAGCTATCTTGGCCTTAGTTTCATCCGCCTGTTCCTCCAACTCAATCACCCTGGTGCAAAGGGGCAGGATCTTTGCCTCCAATTGGACAACCTCCTGACCTTTGTCGAAGAGCTGCCTCTTGGTATCTTTCTCTGATTGGCGTAGGCTGCTCAACTCTTGGGTCAAGGCGGTTTCATGAGTGGCAAAGACCGGGCCTGTTGGGCAAGCTCCTCATTCAACCTTGCCTCCACTAGGGCAAGTTCCTCCCTCATCCTCGCCTCTGTTTCGTTCACGAGGGGTTTGAGTGGACGAGGAACTCCTTGAGACCGAGACCCATGCGTTCCCGTAGCATGTCCCCGTCCAAAGCCTCCACTGTCCCTTTCTCTTGGAAGCTCTTGAGGGCGTGTTGGAGGACAACGGGTAGTTCAAGGGCGGGTGGCACTTGGTCATTCTCGGGGACGCTCTCCCCACCACCTTCGAGTACGAGGAACGCGCGAGGAGAGGAGGCGCTAGGGGGATGGTCCCTGAATGATGGAGGGCAACCATCAGTGGCGAAATGTGAGGTCGCCGACCACCCTTTGCGTTTTAAAAACGAGGCCCTCCCCAATGTCCTTGTCATCAGATTCAATCGCCACCACCCCTTTATCCTTCTCAAGGGGGGTTGGAGTGGGTGAGGCCTGGGCAGCGGCAAGAGGAACCGCAACAATAGGAGCAGAGGGGGCTGAGGCACCCGCACCACCAAGTGCCCCTTGACGGCGGGAAATCGCCTCAGCCAGCCTAACCCTTTTCTCCTTGCTAAGCACCATGGTTGCACCAAGACAAGAAAACATGAGAAGATAGCAATATGCAGCCATCAACCAGATAACACAAAGGCCACAGTGCGCAAGCACAACAGTACGAAACGTGTAATGCGTAAGTTAAGCAAGTATACAACAAGTTAGGGAAGAAGCAGAAACAAACAAATATAGCGCTTGAGGCCTGAGGAGCTGAACTCGTGCTTGATCAGTTGGGGGCCCGTAGGCTCGCAAGGACCTGGCACAGTTTGCGATCGGGAGGAGCCAGTTCCTCGAGGGTCTTGGGCTTCTTGAGCTTCAGCTGCCCCACCCAGTAAAGGGGGAACCCATCCAGTAGGGTGGGGTCGTGGTCGGTGCAACACACCCAAAAGAACTTCCCTTTGAAGCCTTTATAAGATTGCTGGAAGAGTGTGAGGAGGACTCTCCCCGCCACTCCACTGGAACTCACCCAGAGGTTCTTCCCAGGACTCTTAGCCTCGAAGAAGTGGAGGAAGACATCGACGGAAGAAGGGTGCCCAAAATGATTGCATAAGATGGCGAATGCCCTCATGAAGGCCCAGCTGTTGGGATGAGCTGGGCAGGGGCCACGTTAATCTCCGTTAGTAGTGCCCCCTCGAAACCCGTGAGTGGGAGGCGAAGCTTAATTTGTTTAAAAACGGTGGAGTAGAAGAAGAAGAAAGGCTCTCCTTCGTTGGTGTGATCACTGACGCACACGGGTTCGCCCTTCGTGCAGGGACGAACCGAGACATAAGCATCACTCTCTCTCCCAAATACCCGTCCTTTGCAGTCAGGCTCTTCGTCCTGATGCTTCCTTACATCCTCACTGGAGGTAAGAGTGGAGGTCTCGGCGAGGAGTTTAGTAGAGGCCCAGGGGTAGAGGGCTTTGTAATCTACGTTGGGAGGAGGGTTGGAAGTGATTTTTGTTCGATCCATTTCAAGGAGATAGCTAAAAAAGAGAAAAAAGAAGGAAGAAACGAGGGTTTAGCGGAAGACGATGGCGGGACTCGAGAAACCCAGAAAAAACACAGACTCAGAAGAAAAACAACGAACACCTAAAATGCAGAAATTTAAATAGTCCCATAATAGTTTATCGCATGTGTGAGTAGAGGAATCGTAAGAGAAGGGAAATCAATGCATAAATATCATACCTTTTGATCGAAGTGAGTTGGAAGTTCTAAGCTTTGAAGAAGAAATGGTGAGATCCTTCGAAGAGAAAATGAAACGATCGAAAGAAGTTTCAGAAAAGTGATGAAACAGTGACGAAGTGCGCGTTTTTGAAAGCCTAACGTAAACGAGGGAGCGCAAGCGACGTTAAATCATAGTCGTTGATCTAGCCACGTGTGTGCAAATTAAAACTGGCACAGAGAAGTGTCACTTCGGTCCACTGTTCACGTCCCGTCACACAAAGCCATGTAGGTCGCCAAGGGCGACAACATAGTCTCTTCACTGAACAAGTTAACAGCTCGAGACTGGGGGGCTTGTGTACCGACCAGTCCTCCGACGTCGTTGACTGCTAGTAATGGTGGGCCACGTAAGATGGGTCCCACGAGCGGCATGGGCCAGTGTCTTGCGAGCGACGCGAGCCAAGGTGCCGAAGAGTGGTCAGACATCGATCACTAGGATGCGCTGATGTGTCCTCGGCAACCGAGTGAGGGCGATGTGACATCGGACATCGATGACTCAAACAGTAGAGCTGGGCAACGAGAGGTGGATCCCAGACAACACACCAGTTGTCAGTAGGGAGAAGCCTAGATCACGAGGGGTCCATGTGTGTGGTGTGAATAGCATTCAGGCGTTAAGGCTCACGAGAGTTACGTTCCACAAGTAAAGAACCACTGGAAGCGCTAAGGCGCCCCTTTGTCATTGCAATTTCAGGTGCTTGATCGAAAGAAAGCACGAACGAAGGCAGAGAGAATTGGGCGTGTGATTATCATTAGAAGTACAAAGGCAATCGAGTCAACCGGTAGGAACATTATATTAAAGAATTTTTTATATATAGATTTATAGAGCTTCAACAAGTGGGTCTTATAAATTTATTTGTTTTCCCTAAATTATCTAAAATGAAAATAATGTAATACAATTATTTTTTATTTTTATAATTTTACCAACTCAAACACTAAATGAAAACTTTATTAAATATGATTTATTTTTGTTTCACATTTTTTTTCTATTTTTGTTTTTGTTCTTATCGGTTGACCTGTTCGCCGGTTGACTTTGATGACAAACTCTAGCTTTGCCTGTCTCTGCTGGAATCTGTTGTCCCCTTTGTTGTGCTAGAACGCGACTTTGTTGAAATAGAGGGGGCCCTACCTGTTGATTGCACTCTGACGATCAAGTTAGTACAAGACTTATAAGAATCAAAAAGTAGTAAGTTTCAGTCTTAGAAACAACGTACCTTAACCTGGGGTCTGAAGCCCCTTTTATAGCTTATCTCTTGTAACAACTTTCCATCACGAGAATCTAATCTCAACTGAAAGCACTCAACAGGAAAATATTTTTTTCAGGGGCACACTCTCTTGGTGCTGCAATAGAACGAAATCTTTCCTCCAAGGAGTGCATAAAATAATAACAAAATAACAACCAGGGTACCAACTCATGTACCAACATCAGGAGTCCAGTCTACTTGTGTAGGCATCCTACTTATGGTGCTATGCTATCTTTCATTATACATGCAACCTAACCTCTACGTGCCCTAAAACACATGGGCTTAGGTTTAAAAAGAAAGTATTTACTTGAGCTAGACCCCATGCGCACTAAGCGCACCCCTAGTGATGTGAGTTGATTTTAGGATTGATCATTAGGTGACACTTTTATATTTATGATTGAGATTTTATGACAATTAAAGAGTGAAAACCTAAGGAAAATCCCCACTGGACATTAACTTAACCAAGTGGTTAAGTAGATGTGAAGGTTCATTTCACAAAGGCAAAGGATAAACACAATTCAAAGGTGAGAATGATGAAAAATATGGTGCGAAAATTTAACAAACACTAGGTGAGCAAGAATATGGACCGAATTGAAAACCAGGAAGCAAAAACAATTAACAAGACTAGAAAACCGAAATGATACAACTAAGATAGAATGGATTAATGGAAGAGAATATGAAAGAAGAACTTATGGAAGTGAAGCTATGATGAAACATGCCACTTCATGGGATGGAATCACCAATATGAGTGCATAGGAGGCTGCCAATTGAGAGCTCATTTCTCACAAGATAAGACCAATTTAGGAGGAGGTTCACTCACTCACAAATCATACAAAAATTGTGCATAATTTCTTTACTTTAATTTCAACTTGTAAAATACACTAGGCAGGCCTCCTATTTATAGGTGAAGCAGCCTTGGAGAACAAGCTAAAGGGGTAGGATGGGAAAAGGAAAAAAAATGAGCCTTAGGGTTTATAGTGTGAAATGAGAGTGGTGAGGCTATCTTTCTTTGGTAGAATGGGAATTGAAGATCAATAGTCTAACCTTGAGAGGTTTTTGACAAGTAGTGATATTGGCTCAAATTTGGCAGCAATTCACTATTATATTAATCTTGAAATTACATGAGTCAAGTCCTCTTATTTATAGTGTTTAGAGGACTGAAAATTCAAATGAAAGTGGAGGGAAATTCCAATGAGAAGCATTTGAATTTGGAGTCAATTCCTAGTCACAAGGGAAGTGTGACTTGGTTTCTTTCTTTGGCACCTCTGAAGTCTACACCTACACCTTCTTTTTATGTCACATGGAAGGTGTGACTTATCTTTATACATTTGCACCTCTTATATCTATATCTACACCTCCCTTTATGTTTTACTAAAAAAACTACTCAAAAGTAATTACAAAAAGAGACATCCAATAATGCTTAGTTGGCCTAGATCTTCTATTTGTTGGGCTTGAGTTGAAGCTTGAACTTTTATTTGGGCTTCTTCTTTCATGGGCTTGGGCCTTTTCCATCAAAACTTGCTTTAGCGAAGGGACTACTTGCACGCCCTTGGCGGCTTACGTTTCCTTCTCGTAATGGCGGGTGTGGCGCAATGCACGAAGCATCTCTGAGATGACGTCTCACCATACTCTCATAATGGCTATCTAGTAAGCTTTAAACTAGACGTATCCTAAGGTGAGGCTTCTAGGCATTAGAACACTCACCGTCTATTATGCAATACAAAGCAATTAAACACTTAATAGAAAATTTTCACCGTCTATTATGCAATACAAAGCAATTAAACACTTAATAGAAAATTTTCTATCTAGAAAGCTTGTAAACTAGACATTTCCTAGGTGAGGCTTCTTGGCACTTTGAACCTTTGAGGACACTCTCACCGTCTAATACGCAATTAGTCCACTAATTATTCAAGGTTTTGAAAGTTACAACTCAAAGAAAATACAAAGAAAAATTGAATTGACAAAAAATTAGAAATTTCCATTCTATGCAATTCTTCTTTTCTTTTTGTAACTCCTTCTTTGTGTAAGTGTTTAAGTCACTTGTTGCTGCTCTCTTGCTCAACCTCTCAAGTATAGTCAAATTAAGTCTTCAAAACAGCACCTACTAAGTAATAATGGACTCACCACAAAGATTAATTCCAAACTTAACCAAACACCACTTTCGAAAACTTTCACCAACAATAGAGGTCAACAAATTTAAAGCAAAGAAACAATTCAATTTGGAATTGGGCAACAGAAAATGGAGTAATGATATGACAACTTGAAAGAGGAATTGAGCAATTTTACAAGCAAGAAAAATAAGGTAACTAACAAAAAGGTGGCACACAAATTGAATCCTAAAGATTGACACTAGAATTGGATTAAGAAAACCAAAACAGTAGTACTGGAATTTCAAATACAAAATACGTGACTTAAAATATTTATGCTGAGCTGTATATTTTGAATTTTAATTTGAAATTTAAATCACAAGCAGTTCAAGATCTTAGCAAAACTTTGGCACTGGAATCACACCATAACAATACACCAATTAATTGTGATAAAGTTTTCAAATCTGTTGCCAAATCATCGTTTCTGTAATGCACACTTTTTGTATTTGATTTATCATTTTTGTTCTATTTTGAATTTTGACTCACTTTTTTTTTTCTAACACATCAACCTGTTTAGATCCTGAATTTCATAATTTTTCTCCAACGAATTTTAATTTCATAAGAAAAAACAGCCAACACAAAATCAAAACAGAGGAATCCTAATTCTGGAATTAAAAACAGTTTTAAGAAACTTCAAAAACACAATGGAAGAACTTGTGTGGATCTAGCACTCAAGCATGAACTCAAATCTAAAAATTAAAATGCACCAAAGGATCAAACACAAAATTATAAATTTGGACTCAAATTTAAAATCAAGCAAACAAAATTATCAAAAACAGCACTACATGGAATTGATGACAATTTAGGAGAAACATGACTTGACAAAACACAATTGGATTGAAAAATCAAAATGACTCAAACACAGACCATATGAACCAATTAAAATTGCAACAAAGACTCAAATAAAGCAAAAACAGAACAACAACACAAAACTATATGGAATCTTACACAAAATTGCACAAGGATTGCTCAAGAACAATTGAGAAAGATGCACCGATTGGAATTTCCAAACAGCACACCAATTCAAAACGAAAATTAAAAAGCAGCAAGACAATATGGAAGTGATGAACAACAAGGAATTAAGAAGAACACAAAATTAAAATCAAGATAAGGCACCTATCTCTTGAAGACCATAACTCTAATACCAAATGATGGAAGAGTGCCTTCATCCTTGAAGGTTTGTTGGTGGAATTTGCGGAAGCTTAATGGAGGTCTACGGTCAAGGCTCTCTTAGGAGATGTGGATGCCCTGGAGGTGCAGGTTAGGTATGAAATGAGAGTGGTCAGGCCATCTCTCTTTGGTAGAATGGAAATTGAAGATCAATAGTCTATCATTGAGAGGTTTTTGACAAGTAGTGATATTGGCTCAAATTTGGCAGCAATTCACTATTATATTAATCTTGAAATTACATGAGACAAACCCTCTTATTTATAGTGTTTAGAGGGCTAAAAATTCAAATGAAAGTGGAGGGAAATTCAAATGAGAAGCATTTGAATTTGGAGCCAATTCCTAGTCACAAGGGAAGTGTGACTTGGTTTCTTTCTTTAGCACCTCCTAAATCTACACCTACACCTTCTTTTTATGTCACATGGAAGGTGTGACTTATCTTTATACATTTGAAGCTCTTATATCTATATCTACACCTCCCTTTATGTTCTACTAAAAAACTACTCAAAAGTAATTACAAAAAGAGACATCCAATGATGCTTAGTTGGCCCAGATCTTCTATTTGTTGGGCTTGAGCTGAAGCTTGAACTTGTAT
>Ga0123342_1009663_pt1 | contig 11423 bp, 7 predicted proteins | sample Turbeawhitnodule_FD_89960 | JGI IMG/M metagenome (GOLD analysis project Ga0123342, IMG submission 89960) | Root nodule microbial communities of legume samples collected from Mexico - Turtle bean Mexico white nodule | ecosystem: Host-associated > Plants > Roots > Nodule | place: Mexico: Nepantla... | reverse complement strand
TCTATTTCTTTGAGATGTATCCTTGTGTGTGACTGTTAACTTGTATGCTTACGCTTTCTGTCTATAACAATGGATTAGTTGATTCCTCTGACTTCTTTTGTTCCATTGGTGGTGGTCTGTAATTTTCTTATATGTTTCTATAAAAGAAGATAATATTAATTTCAAAGTGATGCATTGATTTGTCCAGCTATTTCTTCTGTGATGTTGGTTTTATTGTTATGATTAAAAGAATTATGCATAACCTTTATATCGGTACTTTTCACTTCCTTTTTTTTCATAGATTATTTGTGGTTGAAATTGTGTCTGTTAGTACCTGTAGAGTTAAAAAAATAGCAGATCTTTTGTTTCTTTGCTGCTATTACTAATTACAATGGACTTTTGTTGTTGTCCAATTGAATTGGTAGAGTTCTGCAGCTTAGACATCTTTGTTGTCTTTCACTCTAAAATTTTGTTATTTTTCTGTTTGAAATGAGTCTAAAAGCAAGACCTCAGCCATGCAGAATTATCAAAGGAAAAGGTGGCAAGTTTTTGGTTGGTCGGCCTACTAACTCAGATAATAATACCTTTCAGAGTGTGATTATATAAGTTCTATGCAGTCCAAATCTGAGAAGAAGAGGTGGAAAGATATAGTCAGAGATGTTTTGAATCTGCTTGCCCTTAGGATTTAAGAATCTGTTATTTTTCCTGATCAGGGATCATAATTTGGTGTTACCCCTAGTATTAGTTTGTGCACATACAAGGCGTTACTCACTTGTGGGCATATATTTTTGTGTGTCCAGTTTTAATGAGACGCATCAGTATCTTGCCTAGTACTATGGCAAGAATGTAACTTTTGTTTTATTATTGTTTCCATCCAGGGTGGGGTATTCTGGATGCAATTATTCCTGGAGTCTACAATAGGCTGTGAAAATCTTAAAGAATACTAAGGAATTGAAGATATTGGATCTTGGTCTTTCATGTACCTATTGGATGAAAAATATGACTGTGTATATAATTTTGGATGAAAATGTGTTTATGATATGATTGCAACCACTCTGAATGCTACTGCATCTATTAGTTTCATCAGAATATTTTAGCTAAATGTGTTGGTTTTAATGTGGCCACAGTTCACCTTCTATAATTGACTATACTTAGATGAAATATTTCATGAATTGCTTGATTGCGTGTTTATAATGATTAATGTTGATTTTTTGGATGCGATAAGTGTAAGTGATAATTATGTCAGTCTGAAAGAGTTTATTTTATCATATTTTGAGTGGTATTTAATTTTACTATATTCGAGATTTTTTACTCAATAAGCTCGTGTTCGATGACCATATATTTTTGTCTGAGGGTTAAGATGATTTTCTTTGTTCTTCAAGTATTTGCGTTCAATAATCACCTAATTGAGTTGATAGTGTCAATAATCAGTTACTGAATAATAAATAAATAATAATAAAATAATAAAAATAATATTTACAATAAATTATATTATTTAGAGATCAATATAGTGACATTTTTTTATATTTATATATTTGATCACTAAATGAGTTTCTATATATTTTGGTCACGGTTTTAAATAAAATTGGTTGTTTTGGTTTTTATATAATTGGTCACTAAATTAATTTATACATATTTGGTCACAAAATTAGTTTCTATATATTTACTCACTAAATTGGTTTTTATTTAATGGTCATTAAATTGGTTTCTAAATTAGAATCTAAATTGATATCTAAAATTAGTGACCATGATTTTAACCACTTAAGACTATTAGTTTCTAAATTAGTTTCTGATTAAGTTATTGACTAATTTTATCATTTTAGAAACCAAAAATTTAATTTTTAAAAACACTTTTTCTTGTAGTGGTACCTCTCATCTCCAACTTGCTGGTAATTCTTAAATCATTGGCAAAAAAAAGTCATGGAAAAATGTGTTTAATTATTCGTTTGCTTATTCGTATGTCAATTTGTTCTTCTGTTATTTTTTGGAATGACACGTTTAGTGTTTTTTAAGGATGTGATTTTGTTTAGTGTTGATGTATAAGAGAGCATACACTATATTGGTTAGAATCATCATCCAATCATGCAAATCTTTTCTTATAATGCTCAGATTATGTTTTTCGTATTCTAATATATATGTATTTTGCTTGGTTCTATGTATTGCTAGAATTTTATATATGAAAATCTTTTATTTCTCTTATATTTATGGTGTTAACTATATTTTGGTTTTTTGTTTTAGGTTATGATATTTTGACCACCTATTATTCTATACAATCATCCCACACTGTTTTTATTAATTTTTTATTGAATAATTTAATTTATATTTTAATTAAATATCTTGTTATATAGATGGAGTTGGAGAAAACTTATCATAACCTCTCCCTGAACTAAAATCTTTCATGGCATGCCTAATTCATTCATATTGTACCTACATGGCCGGCAACATTTCTCATCCACGATAGAGACGTTAAGGAAAAATCACCACTTAAAAAATATCTTGAGTTCTTCTTTAGCATTAAATTAATTCAGTAATTTATGTTAGATTAAACTCACTGCACAAATCTCCTCTAATTTTGTAAATATTTTCTCTTAAACAAAACAAAAATATTTATTTAGTGATATTTATTATTTATGAAATTCGATGATGTGTCCGTACGAGACACAATATATAACACGTACGTATTGATGAAGTTTAATTTAAAAAAAAATCTTGAATTTTTAATAATTCTAAAATAATTTTAACATAATTATAAGAAAAGACGAATATAATGATTTTTTAAAAACTCAAAAGTATATGTCTGTGATTCTAATTTCACTACAAGAAAATCATCAAATAAAAACCAATTTTTAGAGATCAAAACAATTAGTTACAATAGTAATTAAAATAGAGACGAAACTAAAAAAAAAAATTATATTATTGTTAAATAGTTTTTAAATTGATATTTAATTAACAACCAAGTTTTTAACTACCAATTATTTAGATTCTAAATTTGGTAGCAAAAACCTTAGTTGCTAATTAGATACCAATTTAGAAATCATTTAACAATAATATAAAGTAATTTAGAAACCAAAGATTTGTTTAATCTCTAAAATGGTCTCTAATTTAATTACTATTATAACTAATTATTTTTGCTTTTAAAATTAGTTTTTATTTCATAATTTTCTTGTAGTGTCTATCCTATTATCCTAAACTAACTAATAAAAAAATGAACTGTTGAAAGACTTTTTACCATTTCCTATTAACTGAACTAAATTGTGACAACCATTAAGATTGTGACGATCAATTACCGTTAAAAATCGACACTTGTAAAACCGAGGAGCATATACAAATCCTTTTTTACCTTTTTTTCAACAATAAATAAAATAAATCAAATGAAACATTTCACTTAGAAAATCCAAAATCTAAACGAGAAGAACCCTAAACACGTATCTTAGATGTATTCCGAAACCACTTTAGGCAAATCCTTTCCCTACCAATAAAAGAACACATATATTTGTTTCATTTGATGTTTATTGCTTCTTCGCATATCGCATCATACTCCGATAATCAAGGAACTATGGAATATGCAAACTAAGAATTGTATATGCACCAAGAAAATACCAAAAACAAACTTATTGTTAATTAATTTCTAGATTGCAAAATCTGGCAACGTGGTTTCAGACTTCAGTGGCAAAGCCCCACGAAAACGTAGAACTGCATATTTAATACCTGCAATTTCTGTCTACTGCAATAGTTTATGATTAAGATATTAATAACACTGCGGTAGTAGCAGCACAATATTTTGCACTAACGGTAATTAGGTATATTAATGAGATTAGAATAAGAACTACCATTCAATCTGGAACAGAAAGGTTCTTTGGCTGCCATTGACTTGTGGCACGTGTAATTTTCAAGCTTGCTGACAAATGCAAAAGATTCTTTGCACAAATCACAAAACCCTTTTTTTGAAATTTTGTAGCAATGTAGTAGTGGTAGTACCACTGCATATTTTTCAATATCATTATTTTGCTACCTTGGTACTCAGCACTACCTTCCAGAATCCTCACCTTGGATCTCTCACATTGTGTGAAAGCAAACAATCCGCGGATTTCATGGCAGGTTGGAGATCCACTTCTCATGAATAAATTCATCATGCATGATAATAATAATAACGCAATATAAGCAAATTTTAACCAAAACATAAGAGAAAGAAACATAATAACTTTGAAAACAGTGCTAATTAAGTACAAACCCCTTCTTTCCTTTGCCTAACCTTTTGGAACCAAGACTTAGAAATGAGTAATCTGGTTTCATAAATGTCCCCTTCATTAGTCAAACTACTCTAGTTTTGTATGATTATGTCACAAAGCTTTTCTTTTTCTTTTTTGTGTCACATATCCCTTTTCCTAGAGATATTTGTTCAAGTCTTATAGAATTATTTTGAGAAGAAAAAATTATTTTTTAGATAAGTATTCTTCTTTGAATATTAAACTTAATTTATACCTATAAAACTCAATATTATCGGTTAAGTTTGAATCAGTTTGCAGTAATTTATAACACTATATATATTCAGGGTAATAGGGTTAACCTACACACTCTGCAGAAGATGTGCACTGTGCACTGTGATTTTGTTTGTTTATACATGACGATGGCCCACCATTTTGTATGAGAAATTAGGTAGGGCCATGAAGACAATCAATCTCAGAAACTATCCGCAAATTTCTCGACCAGTGAATATAAAATACCATGGAAAACTTACCTAGTTATTTTTGTCAACATATTACAATGAGAACAAAATAACGAAAAGTAGTAGCCACACTCTTCAAAAAGAAGCCAAAGAAAGTCAAAAATCCAGTAGGGACAAATCCATCATTGTATTTAAGAGCATTATTATGCATTCAAAATTTCCTTCACAAACCAAGCAAGACAAAAAATTCCCTTCTCTCTCATATTGTACATTTAAGTTTTTACACTCTTCAATCCAATCACTTAACATTCTCATTTTTTCACATGCTATGCGTACTTATGAAATTATATTTTGTTAGTTTCTTTAAGTTATGCTTGTATGATGTGAAATGAAAAGGACGATACGTTTTTCATTTTTAAATAATCTCTAATTTAAAAAAAAAATGAAATGAAGAAACGATCTCATAACATAAGTTTCATGTCATGTAATTTTTATTTTATTTTATTTGTTAAATATTATGTAGCTCTTCCATTCAAAAGTTAAAAAAACAATCTTCTCTTGCATCAAAATCTAATTATTTTATTTAATGCTTAAATATCTTCAATCAATAAAAATATTTGAAAATCATTAAAATTTATATATTTTAATAGCCAATTTAGTTTTCTCTTAAATATTTTATAACTTTAATTTTATTTTTATTTTACATATTCAAGGGCGAGCAAGATACTTAGATTTTCTTTGGTAGAAAGTTAGTCTTGAAATTTTTCATGTTTGATGCATGTGGTAGAAGATGTTGATGTTCATATGCTTGAAAACTATGATTTCGTACATATAAAGTGGGAGAAAATGATGGAGAATCATCTGGAATGATTTATTTTGAGTCTCTAACAAGGGTCATGGCTAGAAAGTTAGAAGAAAAAAGAGTTCAAAAGACTCTCTTTTTGTGAAGAATTAATTATTGATTAATCTTCCAATTTATCCGGTTTTGTAAAGATTGTACAACGTAGTGTAGGCTTTATTTTAGGCTTGAATTTGAGCTTTTTTCATGGGTCAATATTCAATTAGGGTAGGGTGTAAATAGAAAAAAGAAGTTACATTTGGGACTCCTTGGATCCAAAGCAACTCTAAACCATCTAAGGTGCACAAATAAAAGTCTAGAGTGCAAATAGAAAGCATGGAGTGCACTACAAGAAAATCATGAAATAGAAACCAATTTTTAGAGACTAAACTAATTAGTTGCAATAGTAACTAAATTAGAGACCATTTTAGAAACTAAAAAAAAAATTGGTTTCTAAATTAGTTTCTATTATTGTTAAATAGTTCCTAGATTGGTATCTAATTAGCAACCAAGGGTTTAACTACCAATTATTGGTATCTAATGATTTTCTTGTAATGGTGGCAAGTAAAGCCATGAAGGTCCACATGTCATCCCCTTAATGGAGAGGATCCCACCAATGCAAAAATGCCACTTGTCTTCAAGGGAATGGAGAAGATTCTCTCCAATTATAGGAGGACACTTGTCAACCTCTAATTTGAGAGGATTTGCTCTAATGAGAGGAAGTCAATTGTCACCATAGGAGTAGAGAGTTTTTAGGGTTAAAACTTGCACCTTGGCTACCCTTGGCACTACAAATACAAGTTGTTCCTATCGGTTAACTCGATTGCCTTCGCACGTCTACGAAGATCACACGCCCAATTATCCTTGCCTTCGTTCGTGCCTTTCTTCAATCAAACACCTGAAAATGCAAAGACAAAGGGCGCCCTAGAGGCCATTTGCACTCCGACCCTCAAGTCAATCTTAGGGCTAGGAAACACCGAAACATAGCTGAAAACCTCTCTGTGTAAACTGTGTGTGTATTCGCGTCAGTGTTGCATAAAAACTTGCGTACCTTATTAGGTTTGATACTACCCTTTATATACTTTAGGGTTTCCGCTGTTTCTGCTAATCGTAACTAGGGTTACTAAAGGTGTGCCTTAGCGCCGCTATCACCCACTCTTAGGGCAATCTAGCGCGTAAGGCTCCCTTACTGGAGTGCAACCTCTAACGGGATGACCACCTGGGTACCAACTCGTGCACCTAATCTCTGGGGCCATCCGTCCTGGGAGTCCCCTTGTTGCTCACGTGCCATGCATGCAGTCTACCCCTGGAACGTAACCCTCTCGGGCTTTATCTCTTCCAGTGGCTCTTTACTTGTGTTACGCCTGGACACATCATCCACACCACACGCATGGATCCCTCGTGATCTAGACTTCTCCCTAACTAGCAACTGGTGTGTTATCTGGAATCCACCTCTCGTGGCCCAGCTCTGGTGTTTGACTTACCGAGGTTCGAGGACACGTTAGCATACCCTGATGACCGATGCCTGACCACTCTTCGACACTATTTGTGGGGCACCCTAGGCGTACTGCTTGTGGGACCCAGCTTATGTGACCGAGGCCTGACCACTCCTTGACACCCTGGGCGTGCCATCTGCAAGGCGTTGGCCCCACGTCTACTAGTAGTCAACGACGCCTGAGGACTGGTCGGTACACAAGCCCCCCAGTCTCGAGCTGTTAACTGGTTCAGCGAAGAGACTAAGTCCTCGCCCCTGGCAACCTACGTGGCTCTGTGTGACAGGACGTGAATAGTGCACCGAAGTAACACTTCCCTGTGTCCGTTTTAATCTGCGCACACGTGTCTTGATCCAACAGCCAGGACTTAACGTCGCTTGCGCTTCTTAGTTTACGTTAAGTATTTCAAAAACGCGCGCTTCAGTTACTGTTCCATCACCTTCAGAAACTCTTGCGATCGCTTCATCTTCTTCTTCGAACGCTCTCCCTTCTCTCTTGCGAAAAACCTGAACTTTCAACTCTCATCACCCAAAGGTACGATTTTTATCCATTGATCGCCCTTGTTTTTTGACTTCGCTGCTTGATAACTGTCTGGGACTGTATAGGGCCTTGTACCCTTGGGCCTGTGCTGAGCTTCTCGCTGAAACCTCTACTCAAAACTCTAGCGAGGATGTGACGAAACACTGGAAGGTGAGCCTGACTATAAAGGGCGCGTCTTTGGGCGAGAAAGCAATGCCTATGTCTCGGTTCGCCCCTGTGCTAAAGGCGAACCAGTGTGTGCCGACGACGAGGCCAATGAAGGAGAGCCATTCTTCTTCCTCTACCAGACCGTCTTCAAACGGATCAAGTTGCGTCTCCCCCTTACTGGCATCCCAACAGCTGGGCCTTCTTAAGGGCCTTCTCCATATTGTGCAACCATTTTGGGCACCCCCCTTCGGTCGATGTCTTCCTTTACTTCTTCGAAGCTAAGATCCCCGGAAAGAACCTTTGGGTGAGCTTCAACGGCGTGGCAGAGAGAGTCCTCCTCACGCTCTTTCAGCAATCCTACAAGGGCTTCAAAGTGAAGTTCTTTAGGGTGTGTTGTACCGAGCACGACCCCACTCTGATGGACGGGTTCCCCCTTTACTAGGTGAGGGAACTAAAACTTAAGAAGCCCAAAACTCTTGAGGAACTGGCCCCTCCCGAGCGCGAAGTGTGCCAGGCTTTCTCGAGCCTAGGGGCAGTGTTCAACACTGCCCAACTGATCAAACATGAGTTCAGCACCTCTGACCTCAAGGGCTACATTGGTTTGTCTCTACTACTGTTCCTTTACTTCACTGTGTTTGCCTGTTATTAAGTGTTCTGCTTCTTCATACTTACGTATTTGCTAACCCCCATTATTTTCTTCTCATGTTTTCTTATCTTGGTGTAGGCATGGCTCTCAACGCAGAGAAGAGGGCAAGGCTAGCTGATGCCCTTGCTCGCCGCCAAGGGGCGCCTGATGTCGCGAGTGCCTCAGCTCCTTGCGCTCTTGCCGATCCTGCACCTGCCGCGCCTTCCCCAGCCCCTTCTGCTCCCATCGTCGCGATTCCCCTCGCCACTGTCCATGCATCGCCTACTCCAGCCCCCCTTGAGAAGGACAAAGGGGTGGTGGAGATTGAATCTGATGAGGATGAGGAAACTGTCGAGGACCCATCTTCAAGAGGCGAAGGGCAGTGGTAGCGGCGACCTCCCACTCCGCCACCGTCAGCCACCCCGCGTCGTTCAGGGATCACCCGCCAAGTGCCTCTTCCCCTCATGGCCTCCTTGCGCTCGAAGGTGGTGGTGAGAGCGCCCCTGGACATGAGCAAACTCCATCCGCCCCTGAGCTGCCCGCTGTCCTCCAGCTTGCCCTTAAAGGCTTCCAAAGAGGGGTAGCGGAAGACTTGGACGAGGACGCTGTGAGGGAACGCCTAGGCCTCAATCTTGGCGAATTTCTTGCTCAATCGAACACCCTCATAAGCAGAACTGAGGTGAGGATCAAAGAGCAACTGGCCTTGGTGGAGGCAAAGGCCAAGGAAGATCTGGCCCTGGCGGAGGCAAAGGCCAAAGAAGACTTGGCTCTGGCGGAGGAGAAAAAGAAGGAAGAGTTGGCCCAACTGGTTCTGATCTTCACTAACTGTGAAACTGCTATGGATCAAGAGATAACCAGCCTCCGCCAGTCTGAAAAGGAGACCAAGAAACGACTCTTTGACAAAGGTCAAGAGTATATTGATCTTGAGTCAAGGGTCTTGCCTTTGCGCACCAAGATGGTGGAGCTGGAGAAAGAGGCTGATGCAACCAAGGCCAAGATGGCCAAACTTGAAGAAAGGGCCACCAACCAGGAAGTGCAGCTTGGCCGTGTGGAGGCTAAGCTCACCCAACAGGCCGAAAACTTCAAGAAAGCCGAGGTTGAGCTTATTGAAGATGTTGTCGGTGCTTACGCTGCGGAGTTCAAGGATGCCCTCGCTTAGGTTGCCTGTGTGCATCCTGAGATGGACACCTCACCCTTCGCAACGCCGAATCACATCGTGGATGGGCAGATTGTGCCTAAGGCTCCACCTTCTTAGCTTGTAATTTATTCGTATCTATAAATGCTTATTTGACATTAGTTGCTTTAACCTGTTTGGTGTTTTCTTGATCTTTGACTTTGTTGAATGCTACTTTTCTAACTCGTCTTAACTTGTATTCTTCGTCTTCGATCATTAACTGCCACACCTCAAGTTAAGACTTCTAACAACGCCTTTGATGAACACTTGAACCTTAGGTAGCACGCTTTTCTGCCCCCGCCCTATCGTATACTCTTCATTAGGCAACAGGGGCTTTGCATACTAACCTGCAACTGAGCTCACCATTATACGCAAAGGCGAGGGAACTTCTGATGGCCGCCCTTCAAACCTGCTTCATAAGGCATGGCATCACCAGTTAGTAAGGAGATGTCGTATTTGATGAGGAGAGACCTTCTAACTGGCTTCGCTCCTATCTCACTTAGTAAGGAGATGTCGTATTGATGTCGTTGGAGAGTCGTGTTGTCCTCGCCTTGGCGCTCTCGCTCAAGAGGGAGGCGCACTCCGAGCTATCCCGCATCGAGCTTCTTGGCCCAAGGAGAAATATGTGCCTGTTCCCTACCTGTCCACCATGGGTTTGGGGAGAACTCACCAAAAGACTCGTATCTGACCTCATCTTCGCTCAAGGGCGAAGGAGGATTTCTCTGGTGAACCATACTTGTTCGTTCTTGGTGTTCTCACTCGAGGGGGAGGTGTTCTCTACGGACCTACCCTTCCCACTCTCGAGATTTCTAACCCAAGTGAACGGTTCGTAACTGACCTCGTCTTCGCTCAAAGGCGAAGGAGGATTTTACTCGTGAACCTGTTCAACCTTGGCGCTCTCACTCGAGGGGAGAGGTGTTCTCTGCAAACCTACCTTTCTCGCTCTCGAGACCTCTAACGCAAGGGAAACAGTTTGTATCTGCATTGTACAAAAATTCAAGAATATACTTCAATCAAAATTTATTGGGTGACTTCATTAAAAAAACTTTATAAGGGAAAAAGAGCGTCCCCTAAGAACTATGTACAATGCTACAGTTCAACTGAAATAAAACTTGGGATTGGTCGCATTCCATGTACGAGGAATCGCACCTCCCTCCAGCGTCTCAAGCCTGTATGCTCCATTCCCAAGGGCCTCTGTCACTCTAAAAGGACCAGTCCACTTGGGGGACAACTTGTTCTCTAGCTGATATGGGTGGGCCTTCCGCATCACCAGGTCGGCGACCTGGAACTGGCGAGGCTTCAGCTTCGAGTTGTGCTTATACTCCACCCTTCTCTTCAATGCTTCAGCTTTAATTCTTGCTTCCTCCCTGACTTCATCCAGCAGGTCCAGATTCACCTTTCTCTCTTCGTTGGACTCTTCAGCCACGAAGTTCTGGAAGCGTGGCGTGCTCTCCTGAATCTCCACTGGAATCATCGCATCCGACCCATACACCAAGCTGAAGGGTGTCTCTCTAGTGGTGGAATGGGGAGTGGTGTGGTAAGTGTTGAACCAAGTGGTGTTCAAGCTTTGAAGAATCCAAATCCTTTGAAGGATGTTGAAGCCTCTGCTGTGCTTGGTGTTGTTGTGCTGGTTTAGCTTAGTTTTGGGGTAGTTTAAATGTTGTAATCCACCCTTTGATTAAATCTAAAGCATAAGCATCTCAATCTTTGTGAAAGTAAAATGTTTTCAAACTAAGTTAAAACAACCGATTGTTTTGTTGAAACAACCGATTGTTTATACTTAGGTATTTTGAGAAAAAAGATTGAAAACTGTCTTTAAAATGCTTGAACTGTTAAGTACCAAAACAACCGATTGATTCGAGGAAACAACCGATTGTTTGTTTTGGGACCATAATAGAAAAACTGTTTTATCTTTGACTGAGCTTTAAATGATTTAACTGCTTACGCTCCAGTCATTAAAT
>Ga0123342_1009662_pt1 | contig 11424 bp, 4 predicted proteins | sample Turbeawhitnodule_FD_89960 | JGI IMG/M metagenome (GOLD analysis project Ga0123342, IMG submission 89960) | Root nodule microbial communities of legume samples collected from Mexico - Turtle bean Mexico white nodule | ecosystem: Host-associated > Plants > Roots > Nodule | place: Mexico: Nepantla... | reverse complement strand
TTTTCACATGGCTTTTGTCAATAGGCATGTGCATCACCATGACCACTCTCACTTTGACCTACATGATTGGTGCAGATATGGTCACACCTTATCCCGTTTGGTATAGAACCCAAACCATGTATAGTAAAGTCATTTACACTTGGCTTGCACTCCTAGGAGTCATCATACTTTTCCTTTGTCTGCGTCTATTTGTTTGGATTGTCACTAAATGCATGAAGAAACGTAAATGATGACCTCCAACAGTGTTGTTTTTTTTATGTGACTTTTGTAGGTTGGTTTTCTGTCAAGAGTAGTTTCAACCTTCTGTTTATGCTTTTTTTTACTTTTTTATTTATGTTTGCATGTGGGTTAGAGCACTTCTTATTTAATACATCTTTGTTGTTGATAAAAAAATTCATGTATCTTATGTTATCCTTGTCTAAATTGAATAAATTTGTATTTTAATTTATGTGTCATGGTATTTTTTAAATTGTGTCTATATTATAGTAATTTTTTATTTTTCTAGGACAATCGAGTATAACTTTTGGAGATTATAGTTGTAAATGAAGTTTTGAGAAATTTTTTTTTCCAGTAATCTATTAAGGGATGAATAAGAAAGATAAAAATACAAATGTAGTGTTGGAGAATAATGTAAAAGGATTGGAATACTTCGATTCAATTTTAATTAATTAATTTATTTATTGTTATTGATAAAAAAAGAAAATAAATATTAGAAAATGGCATGAGTAATTCAATCTTAAAAATTGTCATATTTTTTATATGAGGTATGGAATATATCTTAATTGAGAAAAAAAATAAAATGAAAAAGATTACTAAGATACTATTATATATTAATGTTATTTGACCATGAAACTTTCAATGGTCCAATTTAACATATTTAGAATTGATGTAAAAAAAATGGATACAAAAAATTTGCTTGTGCGGTAATTTATTGTTTGACATGTGATTGTGTTATTCACTTTAATTATTTTAATATATAAAATTTTTAAAAAATAATTGAAAAAATAGATTTTTTTTTACAAATAAGATAATCATATATATACATATATCTTTTTTCTAAATTTAAAATATTGTAAATAATAACTTTTATATTTGTATATTTTGTGTTTATATTTTTTTATCGATAAAAAAAACAAATAAATTGAAGTTTCAAGGTAAAAGTTAAAAAAAACCTCAGCACTCTACCATCCAATTTAGAGTCACCATAATTTTATCAAGAAAAATGTTTATTTAACACTCTACATTCTCAATAAATATTAATATTTTAATTATTTATAAAATTTATAATTTTTTTAATTTTATATTTTGTTTATATTTTTATTAAGGAAATTTTTAATTTTTTTATTATAAATATTAATATTTATTGTGAGTGCAAGATGAAAGATGAGTATCAAAACATGGTAACTTTCTATACTTTTCGCACTAAAGGTAGGTGAAAAAGTTCAACCTCAGTTATAAAGTCAAATCCCCTCATTTCTCTTTTATTATTCCCTGCATCTAATTCATTTTCTCTCGGTATGCTTTCTAGTGCCACTAAAATCTCCTAATACACCAATTTTTAAAGGTTTTTACTAGTTTTAGTTGAGTTAATTCTTCCCATACAGCTGTTTTACATTTGATATGAAGGGGTGAGTATGTTTAAGATTTGTTCCACATACTTACTAACCCCTAAATTATTATTTAAAATAAACTTTAAAATAAATTTTATATTCACTTATAAATTATATTTTTTTTTAATTTTTAATTGACGTGAGATTTAAGAAATAGATTCTTCTATTGAAACCAACAAACCTATGGGAATCACCACTTTTATAAGGGAAATTTTATTTCAGACTTACGCTCACATCACTTCATTTTCTGTAATTTATAAATTGTACCATGGTTTTTAGCCATTCCTTTGGAGAAAAAATAATTGAAAGATATAAAAATTAATTGAACATAATTACATATTGTAAAACTGCTAATTTATTTATTTTCGATAACTCCCTAGATAGCATCGCAACTGGATATGTGGTCTCCCTGACATGATGTAGTTTAAGAATTGCTTGATAAAAAAATAAAAAAGAATTGTATATATGAACGCTAAAGTTTACACTAATTAATGGTGATTTAGATACGCAATTGTACCATGCATTTTTTCAATTTTAAAAAGCATTGATAAGCATGTATTTTTTGTAGGTTCTGTTTTTTCATTAAGAGAGCATGTCTCTTTATTTTTCATTAAGAGACTCGTTTAGATGTAGGTTCTGGTTTTAATGCAGCTAATGTAGATTCAATAATGGTTCTGCTTTTGGTGCTGGCCTAGATGCAAAAGGAGTGACTTCAAAGTTCCAAAGCTCCAAAGTTTCTGCATTGTGGATCCTTAGGAGGAGAAAATCAAAAGCTCCAAAGACATGCTAGTGATCAGAATTGTGAGATCATTTTGGTGCCAATACAATTGATAGTGCTGGTATACAATTGATTTTGGTGCCAATACAGTTGAGAAGTTGAATGAATGGTTCAATGCGATTTTCGAAGATTCAAATCAGTTGCGAAATTGAACAATTCTTCTTCTTATATAAAGAGAGTTTCATCCACTTCGGAATCACAACTTTCACTCACCTTCTTCATCTTCCTCATCCAACACAATGTGAAACCTTTCTTCTTCCTATCACCTTTACATATTTTCTCTTTCTCTCATTATTTATTATTATTATATTTCTGGGTCTATTGGATATTACTTTTTAAAGAGTAAGTTATTAGTTTTGATTTTTGGACATTTTAGGAAGTTTTTGTTGTAACTTGCACAATACATCGCGAATCAATCTTTATGATAAGTGATTACGCACGAAAAAGAAAAACAATTGAGTTCTTTAAAATATTTCAATATGAATATTCTACATTAACTACAGAAAGGTATAATCATATATATAGTTACCATATCTCGTTGATACTGAAAAATAATTAACTCAAGTTCTCTTCAAACTTGACTGTTAACGGAATCCATTGTCTAGATATTATACATACCTGTAATACTATTTTAAGAAGTATAATTGACAATTGATTACTTTTTAACTCACTTTATACTAAATTGTTTACTGGTTTTTGAGCTTTTGAATTTTTTTTTTTCATGTGGATCACTATTAGATTTCCAAGCATAAAGTTTGATAATCATTTAAAAAAAAAAATCAAATCATTCACACAATTTGAATTTTCTTTGGATGACTCCAACTCAATAAAAACAAATATGAAATGACTTTATTAAAATGGAATATATATATATATATATATATATATATCCTTGACACAAACTAATTTCGTATTATATAAAAGTCTCCTAATGAGGTCATAAGTCTTTAGCGATTTAAATTTTATTAGTTTCCTAAATATTTCGTAGTGAAAAAAATAATTAACTAATAACGTTAACAAAATTAGTAAATTAATTTTTTTACTTTAAGTAGATATTCTTAAGTTCATCATTGTTAATATTCAAAACTACATATACAAACTATATATGCAATTGACGACCTAACCACGATCTTGTGTCGTTTATTTTTATGCAGTTGATTCATGATTGTGTCTGTTACTTCCGCGTGTGTTTTTTCCATCAGTGAATTCGACAAAGTGAATTTGAGATCATTTGAAGAAAAAGTGTGTAGAAATTGAGGTTGTTTGGATTAAAATAAATAAAGTAGAAAATGTAGGAAAAGTGTATCAAAATTTGTGAGTGATGTAATGAGTGTAATTGAAATTATATTTATTTTAATTGATAAAAATGAAACTTTACAAATTTGTCATTGTATTTAAAAATTATTGAAAATTTAATTTATTTTATTTATTTGTGGATTATAACTATTTTTAATTAAAACATTGTTTTCGATAGTAAAAACTACAAGATTGCGAATGATGTAAAATTGTCACAACATAGTTATGATTGTCAAATTTGAATAACTATTTAATGTCATATATTCAATAAAAATATGAAATAAATAAAATTTCTAAATTATTAAAAATTTTAAATAAATTTAAATTTAAATTATATAATGTCTTATTTAAATAAAAATCTGAAATATATAAAATTTATAAAATATTTAAAATTCTAAATAAATACAAATTCTAAATTATTTAATATCATATTTAAATAAAAAAACTGAAATAAATTAAATTCTTAAATAATTAAAAATTCTAAATAAATAAAAATCTAAATTATTTAATGTTACATTTAAATAAAATATGAAATATATAAAATTCCTAAAATATTCAAAATTCAAAATAAATAGAAATCCTAAATTATTTAATGTCCTATTTGAATAAAAATATGAAATAAATAAAATTATTAAATTATTAAATTTTTTAAATAAATACAAATCTAAATTATTTAATATTCTATTTAAATAAAAAATTTAAAATAAATAAAAATTTTAAATTATTCAAAATCTTAAATAAATACAAATCTAAATTATTTAACCTCATATTTAAAAAAGTCTAATCAACCCATAATATTTAGAATAAATGTTTAGTGAAATAGTCATGAATAATCAATGTCCACATGTAGAAAGCACCACAACCCAAAAAAAAAAGCATGAACAATCAATATTTGGATGTTTTAAAGACACTTGAAACATCGATTTTTTAAATTGGAAATAAAAGGAAAACTGATATTCACGTTCAGTCAATTGTCCAAAAACGCAAAGGGTATTACAAAGAATACATGTGTCACCCGTCTTTCCATATGCATAAATAGTGAAACTGTGGAAGGAAACACTACATTATTGTATTTAATTTTTATTATATTAAAAATATATAATATAATATAATTACATTTAAAATATAAAATATTTATAAGATTTTAGGCACTTGTAATATAATTTATTTAAGAAAAATAATATAATTTAAAATATATATTAATAGTTTTATGAAAATAATTTTAAGAAATTATGTAGTTGTTACGTTAAAAAATTTAGTTATTATTTTAAAAAATAAAAATATATTTAACTATTTATTTTATTAATAACTAAAAAAATTATTTTATATTTATTAATAGAAAAGTAATTTTCCAATTAAAAATTAATAATAAAAAATTACTAAATATTTATATATTATTATAAATATTTATTAAAAGATAAAATTATCAAATTAGAAAATAACATAAAAGAATTATCAAATAATATATCTTTTTATATAGTGACGCAATGATATATACGTCACAACACGTTACACATCCAATCTCACACCATCTTTACATTTCAGTTTTTCTAATAAAAAATAATTTTAAACATTAATATTGGAATAAGTGTGATGTGAAATGTTGGAAGGTGGAAAAAATCTACACTTCACGATAAAAATGTGTAGGGACTTAGAAAGTACATAGCACATGTGAGAGGGAAAATGCATATTCTTTGTTGTACATTAGATTTATTTTCAATGTTTTGATTTTATAGTTGTTGGTTATTGTATAATGATTGAAACACTTTTGAATTAAACTTTTAAACTGTTTTTTTTTAATTTAATTTTATTATTTGATGATAAAAAAATGTCATTATTGACAATGATATTTTGATATTTTAATTTTTTTTATATATTTCTATTTCCCAATTAATAATATTATTATTATATTTTAAAATTTTATTTATATTTATTTTTATTAGTTAAATATAATATTTTATTATTAAAAATAGTTGTAAAGTGAAAATGAAAGAAATAAAAATGTTCAGACTTGTATTTTTCAAAGGTTGTGATCACGGGATATACTAGAACTCAACATGTTGAGACAATGAAAAAATTTAAAATGTTTGACTGAATTTTAATATCACTAAATACTTAATTTGGTGATTTACTATATATTGAGTGGATGTATGGAAATTTAAGATGAAAGTGTAAAAAAGATGAGTATGTTTGGATTCTGGTTTATAGTGAATTTGTAAGGAAAATTTATTAAAATTTGTGAGTGATGTAATTGTGGTGAGAGAATTGTTTATATTTTAAAATGTATGAAATGTAAGTTTATAAATTTATCATTGTATTTAAAAATATTTGAATAATGAGATATGAGATATTTTTGTGTAATTTAATTTAATTAAAATTTTGTATTTTTTTAGTTATTTGTAATTAAAAATTATTTCAAAATTGTGTACGAACTCACTTTGAGAAAAAAGACAGATTATGTAAATTTGTCAAAAAAAATTAAAAATTGTCAAAAAATAGTGGTGTTTGCGTTAACTACATTTTTTTTATATATATTTATAATTGTATTGACTAATTAACAATCACAAAACAAATCAAACAAAACAACTTTAGTGCTAATCTTACAAAAACATAGGCATAATTAATTATGCATGAAGATAAACGCTGAACATAATCGATCATGACTTTTAAAATAGTTGGTAATCGATTATGGCTAAGGTTGAAGGTACCACACAATCGATTTTGCTTAGAAAATATAGGACATGATCAATTATCTTGCATGTGTTTCTCATACATAATTAATTAAACATTTTTTTTAGTAGATAATCGATTATCTTGTTTGTGTTTTCTCATACATAATTGATTATCTACTTTTTAATTGATTATGGCATCCGTGTACACCTAATTAAACATGGATCACCTAGTTCCAAACACATAATGATTCTAAACACCTAATCTACCATGAATCCAACACATTACTAATTAAATATTAAGATGATATACAATTTTTCATTTTGTATGTGACTAGTATAGGTGTGAACTTAATAAGTGTGAGACATAAAATAAACTTAAATACAAGAAAAAGGATAATTAAACAATAAGTTTGTTTTTTGTTTTTGTATTTTAAAGAATTACAATAATGCAAACTTAAAAATAATGTGTTTGTCTTTTCTCTCTATGAAATTGTTCAATTTGAAAATATGGCATAAAAAATTATACTTGAAGAAAAAAGTTCTTTACTTTTGTAGAACATAAAGAGAAAAAAAAGAAAAAAAATAGAGAAATATTTTTATTCAAATTTTTGTTTAGAGATATTTGTATTTTTTTGGGTTATGTAATAAAAATGGTGTGTTTCTTAGAGACAATGTAATAGTGAAGATTAAAGTTAGGAGTTAAGGTCATTTAATTCTATGTTGGTAATGGTAGAGGAGGAAGAGTTCCGAGGATTTTTTTTTATGGTGTACTGAGGTATAAGTTTATCTTAAGGTTATTGGATACATATAATCTCAACATTCACCAATGTCACACAATAACACCAATGTCACATAATAATGAAAGTTCAAATATGTTAGATCTTCTTTAATAATAATATTCTCACATGAGGTCACAACCTCTTTAATCAACATGTTGATTTTTTTAACATATTCAATAATGTAAAGATATATAGATCATCATTATAATGCATGCTGAGTTACAATATTTTTTTTCATCTTATTCAAATATTTATTTCCTACACATCTAATATATTTGTCATTTCGAAAATAACATCATTCTCAACGTACAATTCTCATTCTCAACATACAATTCAATACTATTTGTGAATTATTATCAATTCACATATTGTCTTCACAAAGGTTCAACGATTAACTGAGAAGGATGAATATAAAGATAACGTTAATATATATGTCTAACTTTGTATACATAAATTATATAAGCACATTACAGATCTACCGCACAAGAGGTAGAACGAAGGTCTAAACAAGAAATAAGAAGATCAACTTATTATACAAAATCTCACAACTTTTTTCAATTTTGCCTGAAATCATTATTATCTATATTTGATAATATTTTATATTTGTTTCACTTAGTAAGAAAACATTCTTCAATTATTTTTTAAACTTTCCTTGATTATAATATTAAAATTTGATTCAATTTGATTATTCCCTCTTATATTCTTATTGTCCAAAAAGTGATATTAATAACTACAACCAAATAAATAGGTTCAAAACAAAAAAAAATTACAAAAAAATAAAAAGTGATGAGTTCATCTCTGAATCCGTCAGTTCATCCTATAGGATGAAACATGTTACCAATTTCAGTCCATTTAACATAAGCAGATCAACCGGTCCGTCTTGCTTTTGACGAGTCAAGAGTAGGTCGAACTAACCATGACTTCTTGTTTTGTGCGTGGTAACATGCTTTTGGTGTGATGCATCAATTATATGCTTTGGATTAGATCTTGATATTTTGACATCCAACTTTTTTTCTACACGTACTTAATAACAAACAATAACTATTATTTTAATAATTTTTTTATATAATTTAATTACAAATTTATCATTTATTGTATTTTTTTTAAATCATCACATCAAGAATGGTATATAACTCTATGGATGTCAAAGTATACACTACAAAAAATCATTAAACATAGACTACTTTTAGAGACAAAAAATAATAGTCATTATATTAACTAAATTACATATTATTTTAGATATTAAAAAAATTATTAGTATCTAAAAATAATTTTTATTATGAATAAATAATTTTTAAACTGATATTTAATTAATTATCAAAATTTTATCTACCAACATGTAAAATTTAATTAGTTGATAGTTAAATTTTGATAACTAATTAAATAATAATATAAAAATTATTTTTTAATAATATAAACTATTTTAATAATAATTTTTTTTATTTTTAAAAATAATATTTAATTTAATTAATATAATAATTAATTATTATTTTTCTACAACTTGTATCTGTTTACTTATTTTATTTTAAAATCTAAAAAGTAGTCCCATGCATACTAATAATGTCTACAATAGTACAACAACTTGGTAAAGTGAAAGTGTAAGTGTTCAGCAATTGTTTAGATGAAGACAATAGTACAACAACTTGGAAAAGTCTTCAATTAAGTGATCACATGAAACTGATTTTATTGCAAATTCCCAGCATACCCTTATTCCTTAGGCTATGAACAAGTTCTGGCAGTATATATATGTATTCCTTTTCTGGCTTCAAAATCAGCAGATTCAGTTGCAAAAAGCAACAAACTAATAACATCTTCACTTTCTCACTAAATCAAGAGAAGGTATGTCATCTCCTATTATGTCTTTCTGTCTGCATTTACTTCTTATTAATATTCTTTTAAGTGATATCACTATAACAAAATTATTAAATAAAAAATAATTACTTGTTAGAGTGACTAAATTAAATATCATTTTAAAAATTAAAAAATTATTAATTTTTAAATTTGTTTCCATTATTGATAAATAATTTTTAAGATGGTATCTAATTAGTTATCAAAATTTTTGTTACCAAATTTAGAATCTAAATAATTGATAGTTAAAGTCTTGATAACTAATTATATATCAATTTTAAAATTATTTATTAATAATAAAAACTAATTTAGAAACCGATAATTATTTTAATCTTTAAAATTATATCTAATTTAATTAGTATAACAACTAATTATTTTTGCAGTCTAAAATTAGTTTTTCTTTAATGATTACCGTAGGTTTTCAAACACTTATATATAATATTAGGACAAGGAATCATTTTGTCTTAGAAGTAGAACTGACCTGCAATCTTACTCTCAAGTATAAAAAAATTATCTAAAAAGCAGTCAGTCACAACAAGAACAAATTTTTTTTTCATTAATTTCAAACAATAGAGAGTCACTTTGTTTTGCTGTGTTATGTTTTTAGAGTATTTTAAAATGTTCATTATTTTAAAATGTGCATGTATCACTGTCTTTAGAGATTTCAAGCAAATAATAGAAAGAGACTCTTTTGATTCATATAGAGCCCAATGCAGTGGTATTCTTCATTTTAATTGTTTTCAGAAATTCAATATTATTCATTTTTATTTGAATAATATTCAAATATCAGACAGCATTTTGTTAACCCAGTTGATATTTGAGTGTTGTGCATTAATAATACTGAGAATCAAATTTAAAGAACTATTCATGCTATTACTATCTGATCCTACCATATTAAATCCTATTGAATTATTGGACCAATTCGTAGTATAGATCCCAAACTTACAAGAGGCTTTAAAAAAATAACTTAAAAAGTAATATCGATATAATCTCATATCCTTTTTTCCTTTTTCTGGTAATTTTAATCAGTTAGTTAATTGTACAGTGATTTAAAGAAAAACACTTTTTAACCCTTTAGTTTCAAAATAACTACACACAATAATGCTTTGCCTTTTTCTTCTTGCACCCCTATGTTTTTCTATCTGTACCCCCATAATTTTAAAACTTCCAAAACTGGCCTTGACCTTTTATTAAAAAAGGGTACCGTGGTGGAGTGTGGTATGGATTCATCAATTCGGAAGTGAATCATGTTGTTTTACAGATGAGGAGGTGTTCTGAAAGCAAATTGTTAATAAATTGTTGATTTTCGGATTATTGAATTTGGAAGCCTAACATCTGTTACAGATTGATGGATTCGGAAGATTTATGGATTCCCCGATCCGAAAGATTTATGGATTTTCCAATGAAGATTTATGGATTTCCAAATCCAGAATGTGAAAAAATCAATGCGGATTCCTGATTCCGTAAAATTACCGAACTGCATTGTTTGGAATACTAGATATAAACTGCGGAAACGATAATTTGAAACACTAACGATCACCACCAAAAGAAACACTTTTCTATGTTAAGAGATGGAGCAGCGTCGCCGCTGTTTAGAGAGAAATAAAATCCGTGTGTGCAATTTGAGGGCAAAGGAAGAAGAAAAAGTAGTGTGGGTCTTATGTGCATTTTGGAGTTTTTAAAAAATAATAGGATTATTTTTGTCTTTGCATTATGGGGGTACAAGAAGAAAATTGTAGGAGTACAAAAAGAAATTGCCTAATGCTTTTAGTTCTTTTTAATCCATGACATATAAAAGCAATTAATTGAATAATTAAACCTTGAAATGATTATGAGATATTCATGTAATTAAATATGATTCCATAACATGCAATTCATTACACTAAATGCAGAAAACTGATCTAACATATGCAATTATAGTTGTTAATTTTCATGAAGTTCATTATGCAGGATATTCTAGTTCCAATGGAGGAAAACTTAGAGAAGAATTGGTGGAAAAGAGGTATAGAAAAAATGGCGAATTGGCTAGCAATCAAGATGAATGGCTGAAGGACATGAGAGGGAATTTGAGTTTGGCTGCTACCATAATCACAACCATCACCTTTCAAACCGCTATTAATCCACCAGGTGGTGTTACACCAGCCACAGAGAGTGGAGAGCTGAAATGTCTAGAAAATTTAGAAAATAATCCATGCCCTGGTGAATCTGTCCTAGCTATAGTTCGGCAATAAGTTTATGTCAGATTTCTTCTTTTCAACACTATATGTTTCGTTTCATCCTTAGCTGTGTGTCTCTTGCTTGTGAGTGGTTTCCCTCTAAATAACAGATTTTTCACATGGCTTTTGTCAATAGGCATGTGCATCACCATGACCACTCTCACTTTGACCTACATGATTGGTGCAGATATGGTCACACCTTATCCCGTTTGGTATAGAACCCAA
>Ga0123342_1009661_pt1 | contig 11425 bp, 4 predicted proteins | sample Turbeawhitnodule_FD_89960 | JGI IMG/M metagenome (GOLD analysis project Ga0123342, IMG submission 89960) | Root nodule microbial communities of legume samples collected from Mexico - Turtle bean Mexico white nodule | ecosystem: Host-associated > Plants > Roots > Nodule | place: Mexico: Nepantla... | reverse complement strand
CATCTAGGATAGGTTACACAGCAAAAGGCAATCATACACATTTACAAGCCTAATTACAAATGAATCTAAAAACCTATTACAATCTTCAAAGCACTCAAGCCATTTTCTTCATCAAACACACATAGGGAAGAAGCTTCCTCCAGCTTCAACAAAATCCACTCTTAGTCAATTCAAATATGAATCAATCCAATTCCTTAAACGATTATTTTTGAAAGCTATAAAACTGGGATTACCTCCCTATTTCAAAACATACAAAAAGAGAGATTCAGAAACACATTTCTGAAAGATTGGATTCAAGATTGCTTTGGCTTTGCATTGGTTTAAGAGTGGAGTAGGTCCAACTGTAATTCCTTGAATCAGGTGTAATCTTTCCTGTTTTCATTTGTAATTGTTTCCTAGTTTGTAAATTTGTAAACTGTTGTATTGTGAAGTCAGAGGGTGTTATGACTTTGTGTGTGGTTTATCAAAGAGGCTGAGTGTTCTTGAGAGGTCAAGATCACCTCTTTGTTGGTGTGTGTGTTTGTAATCTGTTGTTGGTTACATAGTGGAATGTCATAGAGTTTCTGAGAACTAGATGTAGCATTGGTAAGGAGTGAACCGGTATAACTGTTTGTGTGATTTTCTCTTTCTCTCTCAATCCTTTAAAACTGCCCGTTCTGTGATTTTAACATATGCGGATATAAACAATTGGTTAATTCGCATAAACAACCGATTGATTTTTTGAAATCAGTTTAAAAATAGTTTTGGTTCTTGGATGATATGATTGTTTTGTCTGTACTTCTTCATTAATCTTCATTCTACTCCATTGTTTGCGAAAATCTTCCATTAAACAATTCACCCCTCCCCTCTTGTTTAAGTCATTAAATCTAACAGTTTTGCTGCCTACCGAGGAGAGGGAAAAGGTCATGACCCACGATGAAGGCCACTTGATTCGTGAGGCCATAAGGCGGTTTGGCCAAGCTCTTGCTACAAGTTGCTTGGCCGATACCAAGATAAAAGAACGGGCGACCGCAGAAGACTTGAAAGCCCAATAGACCTTCAAGCTTCGCAAAGAGGTAGAAAATATGCAAAGCGAGCTCCAACATACCAAGAATTTCCAACAAGAAGATGAGCGTCTCATGGCCGAGAAGACCAAAGAGGCTGCAAACCAAGCTCAAGAGGCTACGGCAGAAAGGGGAAGGCTCTTGGTTGAGGTCGAAAAACTTAAGGGGGAGCTGGCTCGCAAAAGATGAAGAATTCACTAAGGAAAACAAAGCATGCAAACAAGACGCCACCCAAGCCTTCCTTGTAGGATTTGAGGTGGCCATTGAACAAGCTTCAAGACTTCACCCCAACATTGATTACTCCCAACTCAGCCCGAGTAAAACCGTGGTCGATGGTCAATTAATGGAGGAGTAGTCTTACTCTTCATTTATTTGTAAATATCTAAATATTTTAAACAATATCATGCTTTTCATTTACTTTACCTCATGCATGTTAACTAGGACTTTCTTTGCTAATCTCACTATTTAGCTTAGTAAACTTCAAATAGTGTAACTCAATGCATGCCTTGTTATTTAACTTAGTGAACTACGATCAACCTAAGTATAACAACTATTGTTAACATCAACTTAACATTTAGGCTTTAAGCTTGAAGTAATAAAAATAACAAGAACTCAATGCACAAAACTGAGCAGGTGAAATCACGGGGTTCTCAAGGAACTAACCTTTTGACGAACTATACCCCTTAGCCACAAAGAATCGATGCCCATTCTTGACGTACATAGGTGTACTTCATATACTTGGGTAGGGGTCATATACCTTGACCTTGCTAGGCATTGCTTCACTTACTCGGATAGTTGCACCTTTATGAGCTTGGTCATCTCATCCTACGTTAAGAATGATTCATTTCTCTCTTAGGGTATCTAACTCGAATGCTCATTTATACACCGAGTCAACCCCAATTTTTCATAAACATAATCAGACACCTTCAACGCACATTACTTAAAAATTCCATATATAGCGCTTGAACTCGGGTGATTGTCCTCTCAACAAACTAATCCAACTTATCATACACTTAGACAACTTAGTCACTACTCATATGCAGAGCGCCTGAACCCGGGTGGTCATACTTGTTGGGTCTATTAATGTCTAAGTTTAAGGGGGGGGGGGGGTGAATTGAGCTTATAAAAATTTTCACAAACAGAAATTGTTTTCCAAGAATCCTGAGAAAAAGAACAAATTTATTTTTTGATTACTTTTTCAAATTCAGAACCTTAATCTGATTAACTTGAGATTAAAAGATAGTTTTTCCAAAACATGTAGGATCTTTTACAACAACAAGATTTACACCTAGAAATTAAACTTTGAATCTTTAACAAGTGATCTTGAATAGAATATGAATCTTGTGAAGAGTTAGTTTAAAGATTTATTACTCTCTTTAAACAACCAACACACAGATTCAGATATTTGCAGACAACCAAGAATTTATTCAGGATCTTTGAAGAGCAGTATGAATAAGCCCAGAAAGAACAAATTTAATTTTGATTCAACAGATTTATTTTCTAACAGATTATCAAATTATGCAGAAAATGAGTGCGGGGATTGAGAAGAAAGATGAACACACACTTTATACTGGTTCACTCATCAAGAGCTACATCCAGTCTCACCTTACACCAAGGTGAAATCCACTAATCAATATACAACCAATTACAAGATCGTGGTTCTTGAACCCTTCAAGAACAAGGCATACATAATGCTGAAAAACCCTATTTTAGCACCAAGAACACTATAAGAAACCCTATCAAGAAGTTTCTACACAACCACATTTACACAAGAATGACCGATAAAAGATGTGTGGATTGATCGAGTTTCTTGATAGTTTTAATTCTGGTCACATTTTGTGGGTTTATCGAAGGAGTAATCCTTTAATAAATGCAATTGGAGTCAGAACTCCTTATGTTCTGACCTGCCATGGTAATAAAATATATAAAGATAAAGAGAAGGAGATAAGATGATAAAAATGTTTAAAGTGTCTCGTTAAAACCTTCTTGGTCGAAAACCTTCCTTAGGGATAAAACAACCAAGCGAGGAAAGAGTACACTGTCAATGTTTGTTACTTATAATAAAATTTTAGTTGTGTGGCATTCCACATTCTTGGCATAGCTTTGCCTGACAAATATTCTAAGTAATAAGCACCTCCGGTTGCTGGGTCGGTAATGTGGAACGGTCCTTCCCAGTTGCTTGAAAATTTGCCTTCAGCCTTTCGGGCGTCACTTCACATTCGCCACACTAAGTCTCCTCTTTAAAAATTCCTTTGCTTTACTTTTGAGTTATACCGTTTGGTCGCCCTCTACTTGCACGCCTCTTCCCTGATTCTGTTTCTGTCTCTTAACTCGTTAATGAGGCCGAGGCTAACCAACAAGCTTTCATTTTTTAGGGTCAGATCCAACGTCTGTCGTTGCAAAGAAGGTTTTCCCACCTCGACCGGGATCATGGCCTCTGTCCTATAAGTCAAATTGAATGGTGTTTCTTGTGTCGTGGATTGTGGCATACATCGGTAGGCCCATAGGACTTCTAGGAGTTCTTTGATCCACTTACCTTTAGTTGGCCCGAGCCTCTTAGTAGGGAAGACTTTACACCAGACAGACTTGTCAATCGTGTACAGAGTCATTTGGGTCTTGAAGACAATGTTCGTCTGGGTCGGTGGAGCCATCATACAATTTAACAGTCAGCCCCTTCCACTTGGAAGGGAGTGGTGTTTTTGTGAATGAGTATCCCCAAACGTCTTCCTCATTATCTGGGGCAGTATGAATTCTGGAGCTTTGGTGCATCTGATTTGTTTGGAAAGTGGGTGGCGGCTGTGGGATTGGATTAGTTGGCGGAGCATCAGACTGCCCTTCTCGTTTATGACTCTCGAGCTATTGTTGCAAGGATCTGTTTTGCTCCCTTAGGAGGGACATTTCCTCTGCATGACGATGCTGGTTTTCTTCATTGCATAGTTGATCCGTGACACTTTTTTGACGTAGTTCCTCTATTTGTGCCTGAAGGGCTCGAATCATGGCTGCTTGTTCGTCCATCATGCGGTCGACATTATTTCTTGTTGAGGCCATAATTGCTTGTTTTTGTTGTCGAAGATCAAGTTTGCTACCTTGGCCCTACGATGGACGCCAATTGTACCTGTATAGAGGGAGCAAGACCCAGGTAACACAATTTGGTGTCGTGTCGATGTTTGCTGGTTATCTACTGAGTAACTTCAAGCTTCCTTCTTTCACTGTTGAATTCAGGCGGTCGGGGGTACGTGCGATTGCACAACGACGCTCAAGTCAGTATTAGAATTTTGGGGTGTTCTTTCAGAGTAAAAACGTACCTTATTACAACTTTGTGAAGGTTTTATTTATAGTGCTAGTTATGGGCTTTCTCCATGATGGGCTGAATATCAATTATTCACTTATACATCGTGATCCCTGATTAGTTGGGAGGTGTGTTGTTTAAAGAATATCTGCAACGTCTTTTAGTTAATCAGTATTTGATTGATTTTGCGGAGATGTTTTCCACATATTTTAGATACGATTATAGCACATTAAATACTATTGTAACTATAGTTACTCTTATGCAATGCATGACTTGAAGTATCCTTTGATTCGGTCGGTTGCTGTGTCCAGAAAAGACTCGTCTGATGCCGACCGATACATTATAAAATTATTTTTTAATATTTTTTTCACCACTTTGAAAAGAGAGATGTTGTTTGAAAGATTTAAACTAAATTTGAGTATGATTAAACTAATATATATTCTTGCACTATAAATATTTTCTTAAGATCATTCACTAATTATTATTATAAAAAGTAATATCAATAATAAGTTGCTATATGTGTAGCTGTGTGTATGTTATAAATTTTGATATTTCTCATTTGGTTTCTATTTATTTATTTTTTGTTAACTTTTACTTTGTGTTACAAGAGGCTGTGAGATTGGACGCAGATCCAAAAAGTCCCTATTTTTCATTTTTTTAAAATTATAATCATTTTTATGTTTTACTTATTTTGTTATTTAGTGTTTTTTTCGATTATTGTATTACATATAATATATATCTTCTTTCTTACCCATATTTTTTTTTTCACTTTTTATCCCTCAAAATTGAAACTTCACATATTTTGTTATTCTTTGTTTTTAGTATATAAGTGTAGTAACTTGGGTTGTTTTATTTTTGTTTTTATAGAAATGGTTTTATAGTAAGAATCTATATACAAAATATCACATTTAATAAATACAAAAATTTAAATTGTATTTTACGATTTTAAATATAGATGACAATAAGGTAAAATGGTCGTAAAATATTTATTAAACATTATAAAAATTTAAATAAAAATAGTTGGAATATGATGTTGACACAATTTTAACGATAGAATTAAATATATTTTCTTTCAAAAGAATTTTAATTATATGAATTTTAAAATAAAATACAAAATAAATAAATAATTAATATTTTAGAGATTTAAAATAAGAACAAATATAAAAAAATGATTTAAAAATCAAATATTACTGTAATCACTAAAAAATTATTAATTAAGACTTAATTTTTTTTTAGTTTGAAATACTAATTAAGATAAATAAAGTAATAAAATATTTAAATTAAAATGATTTTTTTTTCAGTTGCAAAGTACAATCAAATAATTTATCTAGTATTAATTAGGATAACCATATTTCTTTATTTTTTTATTATATAATTTATGACAATATAAGAGTAAAAAAATAAATATAAAATTAAAAAATCATTAAAAGTATGTGATAAGAATATTTTAATAAATTAATATTTCTTAACAATTTCAAATTTAAAAAAAAAAAATCATTCTAAAACCTTTCTAGTCACATCCAATATATGAAAAAAAATATAATTGAATATGTGAAAACAAAAACTACACTAGTTTAGGTTTATTTGAATAGTTTCATTTATAGAGTAAATTTATGGTTGTATCTGATGAAAAGTTTACAAAAATATTATAAATGAATCATATTATATGTGAAATTTTTTATTTAAAAAGATACCATTTTTATTGAAAGTGTGAATGTTTTGTTGTGAATTTGTCTTAATCATGAAAGATACCACTTGCTTGATGTCCTCTATCTTTCTCTACTCTTCTAATCAATTCTACTGTTAATTAAAAAAAAAAAACGCTTACAATATATTGTTGCATTAATTTTTCTTATATTATTAGGCAAAATCTTACCACACCTTAAAACCTGTGACATGCATCCGATTTTTTTTTAAATTTTAAAATTATTCCTCGTCTATGTTGTGGGAGAATGGACTTAAAAGTAACATCAATGATTGAATTGAAGTGTGGAGAAGATGAAAGGAAGAGGAGAGGTAGAGACTTAGAAGAGGTGTGACCAACTTCTAAGAAGATTCAAGCAAAACACTAATAGAAGTGCAAAGTTGAGAGTGAAAATTTGAAGACAAACCAGCTAACAACTTGGACAACATTTCATTAACAATTCAAATTTCATTTACAAGGGACTAATACTTATATTTTCTAATTTCCTGACTTGGGTAGTTTATGTGACTGACTAGGAGTTTCATCGTAGGAAGCGCAAGCATGGTCTCATTATTTTCAGTGCAAGAAATACAAAGAAGGGGGATAACTGCATGGCTGGTCCATCTCTGTCATGAGTTTGAAGGGTTTAGGTTTATTCAGACCACAAGAGAATTCCTCATCGCACTCGTTATGAGCGGTGCTGCCATTTTGTTTTCTTACTTTGAAAACAGCTGTTAACCGAGCTGAGTGCCTCTTTTAGTTTATCCTAACACTTCTAATTTCTATTTGTTTTTTACATTTGCAATCAGTTGAAGAAACCACATAGAAAAGATAAAAAAGACTTGTGATTTCTCATTAGTCAAAGTCCGCGTTATGAAAAAATGAAATCCCGTCCAGTGTCATAATTTAGCAATAACTATTATCATACATTTAATTCTGTCAATGTCAAGGTAGATGCATATTAAGTGCCAAGAATTGACTCCACCAAACAACAATAATGCAGTGAGAGTCACACTCGTATACAAGACCACCTTATCAAATTCTTCGAAATTCACAGCTACAAAAGTCCTATATCTTCCATGCGTGATATTAATGCAGAAAAGTCAAGCCAGACTAATGAACAGTACACGTGACAATAACAAAAGTTTGTTCCAAGAAATAACAGAAGTTTGTTCCAAGAAACACAAAGACTAATAAGTACTTAAATATAAGCAAATTTCAACATCCAAAACTATATACTTATCTTTAACATAAGCACACTTTCCAATAAATATAATTGGGGTAATTTAGTAAAACTATCTCTCTATTGTATGAAAATTAAACTATTAAATAAACTTAACTGCTCTGAAATCACATTAATGTAAAAAAAAAATGTACTAGTTTACAATCTCATTATTTTTTTCTAAAATCTTAGTTTTTATATAAAATGATAAAAATATTTTTTCTTTATATAATCAATTACAATTGTATATTAATGCAGGTTATCAATACATAATTTTCAAAAGTTATGAGTTTGATGAAAATCTTAAAAAAAAAATAGAAGAAAAGATTTAATTTTTTAAACAAATGCTTAATGTACATATCTTTGCTTGTAAGATAAGTGGGTCATTAGCAACATTGTTTTAGATGTCATGTATAATTAGTGATGTAAAAAATATTTGTGACACTAATGGTATAACTAATGAAGTACATTTTGTTTTGTATTTCTTTATCAACTTCCTCTTTAATTTCATTAAGGTTAGGTCATCTATACTTCTTTTACACTTACTTGTTTAATTCAGTGTTTATGACATATCAACACCTATTAATCATTTACAACACGTTAAACCATCATTAGTACATAACAATATTTTAACAATGATTAAAAAGTCAAAGGTTCGGGAACCGTCGTTATTTTGGATGTTGTTATAAGTTAGCTGTGTATAACAACAGTTCTACAACCATCATTATAAACTACATTAACGACACTTATAAAAAACTATCGTTATTATGCAAAATAAAAAAAATATTTATAATCCTAAAAAAAGGCTTTTAAAGACGGTTCCAAATGGAACCGTTGTTATAAATGTTTTTTTTAAAAGAAATATTATTATATATACCTTAATCTTGCATAAAATATCAAATATGCAGCACAATAATGCATGTAATATCATAATTTAAATATGAAAGTCTACACACAATAAATTAGTACATATAACATTATACAAAAACTTCTACAAATATATGAAAAAGTTCTATGATTCTAAACCCCAAATTTTAAGTGTTTTTGTATTAAGGTATTACTTGATCCCAACTTCTATCAATTCCAACTTGCACGATAGTCGACATCCACTACAAAACATAATAATCATACTCATAGTCAACCTCTAATAAATGAATGAAGTAGACACATTAAAGCGAGTGAACAAATATACTTCAAATACCTTAAGGTGCATCCAAGTGAGTTTTTTTGCATTTGCACTTCCCCTCCCACTAACAAGCATTGAAATAATAAGATTTCATGTTAGCCCTTTTGTTTAAATTGATTACATTTTTGTGATAGCCCTTTTAAGGCAAGATTTTTTTATGGCACCCATAACCCTAACTAATACATTTTCCTACCTGTTGGCATGCTTAGGGAAGGAGAACATAAATGCAATTTATATATAGGAAAATGGGTGGTTGGTTTTGGTTGTTTTTAATATTATAAGTTTAAAAATAATTCATTTTGCTGGAAATATGAATAATCTATTTCTATTCTCTTTTGAAAAAAAAAAGAAAAAAATGGTTATGAAGAATAAGAGATATGAAATGAAAATGGGGAAAATGTTAAGGGAAATTGATAATTGAATAATACAAATGTAACTATATTTCAATTGTATATGTTCTTCTCCTTTTAAAGTGTGCATTTTGATATCGGAAAAATCAATACTTTTTGTAACTCAACCTCATTAAAACCCTATAAAAGACCTTAAGATTCATGTTTTTTTATGTGATTATGATATGGAAAAAAAAATGAAGGACAACTATGATTTGTTAAGATTTAATGAAAATTGAGAGAAAACACTTACCTGTGAAAATATGAGAAAAGATTCCTTACTAAAATTGTCATTTCATGGTTACAATTGTTTATCTTGAAAATTGATTGCATTTATATCTTGCTACATTTGGAGTTGGAAGCATCATATGTTTCTAATTTAATCTATTGTCCAATGAATGAAGCTGTTTTGATAATTGAACCATGGTCTTATTTATCTGGATTTATTTATTTTGCTCAAGGACAAGTAAGATTCTAGATTTGGGGAGTTGATAAGTGTTATTATTTAGTGAAATTTCATACAAAAAGTTAGACATTTATTGATTTTATTTGTTGATTAAGCTATGACTCAACCCTAATTTGAAAAAAAAATAGAATTTAATAATATATTTTGGAGTTATGAGATTAGTAGAGCTATTTATTCACAATTTTGTTTTCTTTTCGAGAATTTAAGGAGAGATGAAACAAAGAGATATATTATGAATAGAGATGTCACTTAGCCTAAGTGCAATTAGGTTAAATAAGGGCATAAGAAAGAGAGCACGGGAGAAAAAGGAAACCTTAGGAAGTAGTCATGAGAAACGTTCTGGTTCTAGATTTCTTTCTTTTGCTTTGGTGCATTTAATGACCACCATAAGTGACTAATTCCTTTCTTTTGAGATTAAATGTAATCTTTTCAAACTCTGATGAATCCTGGTAATATTGATATATGATATTTTGTTCTTAATTGATATTGATATTGATATTGTCATTTTATGCTTAAAGCTTGAATTTTTATTCATGAACTTGATTATTGTATTATGTGCTTAAAACTTAAATTTTTATTCATGAACTTGATGATTGGATCTTGTGCTTAAAACTTGAATTTTTATTCATGAATTTGATTCTTGTATTTTGTGCTTAAAGCTTGAATTTTTATTCATGAACTTGATTCTTGGATTTAACAGAAAAGTATTTCTAAGAATCAAACCCAAAAGAGAATATTTGATATGTTTTGATACTAGACATATTAGAATATATCAATTTCTATATAACATCTTTTCTTAATGATGAGAATGTTTTCTAAATATTTGAGACATCAATGTTTATGAGATAATCTTAATAATTTCATAATTGATACTAGACATCAATATGAATGACTCTTATATGTTGCATCAATATCAATTAATTCAAAATATTTGAAGTTTCTATTCGTCCTTGATTCATAAGAGTGAAAAAGATTAACTTCAATCTCGATTTTATCAACTGAATTCTTTTAAGTATGTACTTTGTTTTCATTTAATTTTCAGACGAATTTATTTTAACAATGCCAATATCTTTTCAATTCCCTCCAATCCAAATCACTTTGAAAATATAGAAAAAGGAGAAAGAAAAGTAAGTAAAAGAAGAGTTATTTTTTATTAGTAGAACAAGACTCATTCTTTTGACAATCAACGCAGCATAATTGATGGAAAAAGATTTACACATCTCTTGATATTTAGTGAACAATTTTAAAAGAATTGTTTCATGTTAGTTCGATATCCGTCTTTTGAATAGACAAATTATTACTTTTGACTCGGTACACTTGTCATATCATACTAGCAAGTATGGAATAAAAAAATAATAAGTAGAAATAACACTCTTATAATTGCACGAACCTTAAAAAATGGTTTCATAGTCTTAAAAATCACAATAAAATATCAAAATAGGTAAATTCTACACCACAAAGACAAGAAACCTACCTAACAAAACTATAGTCAATCAGGTAATTTTTTTTATATAATAACAAGTTAAAAAAAATCTTTATTAATTAAATTCATTCTTCGAGTTATATTAATCTCTTCTACTAAATAACTTTCGAGAAAACTTTTTTTCATGTAGTTATCACAATACTTAACAATACTTTACCTCTAGCTTAAGAATTTTCTTTATTTCATTATTGTTTCTAACACTACAAAATAAGTTTATAGACTAGATGTTCATCATATTTCGTAAAGAAAAATATTGTTTGACCTCCATTACTCAACTTTACATCCCACTAAATATTAATATTTTAATTTTTTTTTAATTTTTTTAATTTTAAAAATTATTTTAACATTTTACATTTTGTCTAATATTATATTAAAGAAATCTTTTTATTTTTAAATTTTTTTTATTATAAATATTAATATTTTATTGTAAGTATAAACTGGAGCTGTGTGAAAATATAATCACTCAAATAAATAATAGACTATAATTTTCTACAAGTTAAACATTACTTTTTGCCGGTAAATCATTCCCGAATCACTTCTAACTGCAAAGGTCGTCTTGTGGAACTGAGTCCCTTAGCTGTAGTGGAAGTTGTTGAGTGAAATGGATTAGGAGGCACAACCAACTGGTTTTCCTCTTCAGTTTCTAGCATGTGTATCACAGAT
>Ga0123342_1009659_pt1 | contig 11430 bp, 7 predicted proteins | sample Turbeawhitnodule_FD_89960 | JGI IMG/M metagenome (GOLD analysis project Ga0123342, IMG submission 89960) | Root nodule microbial communities of legume samples collected from Mexico - Turtle bean Mexico white nodule | ecosystem: Host-associated > Plants > Roots > Nodule | place: Mexico: Nepantla... | reverse complement strand
TCCTACAAGAGACTAACACCTGATCCAAAGATTACCAGCGAATCCAACAGAAAGGATCAGGGTAAGTTCAATACAACCCAAGTCGTGCATCTCATATGTCACGGTGTGCATGAACTCCCCCATTAACTTCTCACCACCTGATATCTTAGTCTATGTGACTTAGATCATCAGTGAAGCTCGGAGATCTCTGTTACCACATAGGCATCAATACTTAATACACAGCAAACATCAGTCCATACATTATTCCAAATGTATGAATTCAATCCCATACTATTCTGTCAAACAATATCATTCAAAAAGTGATCCACAATATTTAAAAGCGTAATTAACAAAAAAAAACAACACTTAAATATTAAATCATCAAAATATAATATTTTTACAAATTTAAATAATATATAAACAAACAACCCAATATATAAATACACAACATCCCAACAAGAAAAATTGAATATTGGGACCACGTCCCTTCCACATCCAGAGATGGAAGGGAGAAAGAAGAAAGAAAAATAATGGTGTTGTGAGAGGGGCACTGCTTCTGTTTTCTTAAAAAGAAAAGCGCGGTTACATTAAGCATGAAAAAAAATATATATATATTCATTGGTGAAGTTAATTGTTAAATATAGAAGTAATTTCTTGAATAATTTTTATTTTATTTTTTAATGTTAAATTCTCTTCAATCATTTTTATTAATATGAGTATAATTTTATTGATTATTTTTGTTGTGATTTATTTTTGTTGATGGTTATATGTTGAATGCTTCGGTACTAAGTTCGGAGATGTTTGAACATTGACCATGTGTATTATGTCTTACTAGCGGAAATACAGACACCCTTACGTCTGTTATCCGTATTTTTTATTTTTATAATTATTATATAAATATCTGTATTTATTAAAATGAACTATAAATTTATAATGATAAAATAACTCTATAAATTAAATGTTATATTGTGATTGATTAAAGATGTAACATTGAGAATAATAATATTTCAAAAAAGAAAGTAACATTTTGTGAAAACTGAGGAGATGAAGATATATTTTAAATTTAAAACTGTTTGAAAACTGCTTATGATAACTGATTATTTAGGAGAATCTCCTTTATATATAAGTATAAATATTGTATAAAGTGAAACTCCAATTTTAATTAATGATAAGTTTTCTTATATTTAAGAAATAAATAAAAATAATAATGATAATCATTATATTGAACTTGAATTATTCGTTTGGAAAACTTACAAAGATTAAACATTTTTCATAATTCATTAATATGTATAATTAATAACATTATTTTATTGGTAATTGATGTTTATTTGTTCCATGTAGAATATTGTAGGTATGTTTTAATTATAAAAGAATATCTTATTGTACTTTATAAAATGTATATGTAAATTACAAATGTTTTTTCCTTTTAGTGCAATTAATGTATGCTATCACATAATCTATGTTGGATTTATTAGTTATTTATTGAAAATATTAAATTTTTTGTTTTTAGTTGTTTATTAAATTTACTTTGTTGATTTTCTTATATTATAATGATAACAGGATAGTTTCGAATGTGATTATTATGTGATCATTGGATGTGGATCATAATTCATATAAATATGGTTGATTCTTAGGAGCAGTATTAAAAAATTTGAAATATTTTAAAAAAGTTTATTAGATATTTGATATATGTCATTATAAAAATTAATATTTATTTAGTATTAAAGCAAATCATTGGACACAACCACAATTAAATAAAGTCTATAAGAATGGGCAAAATATTTTATACAAAATATAAATCAGAACTTGTTATAATGTATAGATTTATAACACTAACCTCAATGAAGAGCGTTAACCCAGAATCCAATCAAACAAAAATGTCTACCACCCCAAATGACTACATAGATGGAATAAAAACGTGTTTTAGGCCATCAATGAACGCACAAACACTCTCGTGGACGTTGCATGAGAGAAAAGAGATATCGCAAGCATGAGAAAGTGAGAAAGAAGATCCATGGTGCAGTGTTTTTTTACGTCTTTTTAAGGTGTCCAACGTAAAAACTTTTATTTTTCATACAAAAAAATGTTACTGAGATTTTTTTATGTAGTGCACATATCGAATGTAAATTTTGCGATATTTATTGACCTGTTATCACTAGTGATTATCCTTATATTTTTATACACTTTTTTTAGTGTGCTTAATTTTTTTTTACTTATTATTTTTTATTTTAATTCTTTTTAGAAAATTAATTATTATACTATTTCTAACATATTAATTTTAATTTTTTTATATAGTTCAATCTTTTGTTCATTTAGTTTAAGAGGTAGAAGATAAACATTTTATGAATATGCATTTAGAATCAATATACGCTTGTTTTGTTTATATAATTATGTTGTACTTAATTAACTTTTACTTGATTAAATTTGACATCCGTGTGAGAACTAATGGATGGTAATATTAAAAAAATTCATGGTGAATAAACTTTATTGTATTCTCTGTTACTTTTAATTATCTTTTATATTTTCATTTTATTATTGTTGTTTTATATATATAAATGATAAAAATAAGATATTTAATTATGATGGTGTTTATGTTTCTGCTAGTAATTAGAAAACAAAAACTTAATTTTTAATTTTATTATTTTTATTGACAAAATTTAATTTCTAAAATAGATTAAAAGTAACTTAAAAAATAGTTTTTAGTTACATCTTCAAAAGAGATTAAAAAATTATCTATCTAAATAAATAATTACTTTTTTATCATTAAATATTAAAAATATATACTATCTAATTATATTATAAATTTTTATTAATAATAAATTATTTTAAATACTAAATTTTTTTAATTTATAAAATAATATCTAAATTAATTAATATAATAATTGAATTTTTTCTCTAAATTAATTACTATTTAATTATTTTTTTTAGTGATACTTAATTATTTCAAGTACATGCTTTAAAAAAATTCAAAAAATAATTAAAAATATTTTTTTTTAGCTTTTTTATATAAAGATATTTACCTATTTTCACATGTTAAAATTACTGAAATCGCGTAAAATAAACTCAGTTAAAAATTGGTAAAAAATTCTGACGTTATTATTCATATAACTTCGATTAACATTGCGTGTTATTTTAAATAATATTATATTCAGTATTGTAGTTTGTCATATAAATTGATGAAAACTTACCGTGTAAACTTTTCATAATGTCATTCAATTATGACTAATTGTATATACAATTGAATATTGTTGAAATTGAAAATAATTATTTTGTTCACATTTTTATTGTTATAAATTTAAAATTAATTATTACTAAATTTTATAAATTTATGATACATAATTTAAACTTTAGATACTACAGGTGGTTTGAGCTATAGGTCTTATCAATTGACACTGAAAAAAAAAAATACTAGAACAATATTTATTGATGTAAAATTTATTAAATATTCTAAAGCCTCATCTAAAATACTATAAGGTGTTATTTACAAATCCAATGATAAGAAAATGTTATTATTCTCCTCTTACTCAAATTTAAACTATGATTTAAGCAAAAAGTATTATTATCCCTTCAACGTGAATAGTTGCTCATCTGATATATGCAAAAAAGAACAATTTTTGCATAAACTAAAAATGAGATTTCAGAAATTAATTATTCCTATTTTATCAATTTCAACAAGTTTCAAATCACTGTGAAACAAATCCAAAATGCAGTCAAAATAAACTAATTGAAAGATTGCCTGTTGTCTACTAACAAAAACAGTTAAACATGTATATAGTAAATTAATAAATATTAGAGCAAATTTTACACTTGCATCAAATTGAAAACTATTGATATAAAAATGTTTCCAAATATATATATGCTATTCCACTATATAATCTGATTTTGAAATATATGGACAATGGATTTAGAAATTTAAAAAGAAGTAGAGAGAGAGAAAAGCTAATAGAATAAAGAAAGAAAAAGAAAAGGAAGAAAGAAAAGAATAAAGAAAGAAAAAGAAAAGGAAGAAAGAAAAGAATAAAGAAAGAAAAAGAAAAAGAAAAGAAAGATTGAAAGAGAAGAAAAAAATAAGGAAAAAAGAAAAGGTAATGGGCCCTTAACTCACATTTTCCACTTGTCGTGTTCTCACGCTCGAATCTCGTAACAGTCAACTAATAATGCTTCATACCTTTTGCACCACCTAATTAGCGTTTCTTTACTCTCTGGGGAGCAACAAAATTGATGAGTTCAGGTATCAGAAATTTCGCTAAAACAGTACATGTTTTCTTTTGCTTCATTCGTTAATATTCTTTTGTTTTATGTTTCAGTTATGGCTTCCAACGGAGAGGTAACAATCCCTCTGAGATAATGGATGGACTTGAAACTTCAATGGTAACTGCAGATCTCATAGAAAGGTAAGAAAATCACACAAAAATTTAATGTAATTTTTTGCTTTTCATGTTTTTCATTATTAATCATCTACACAGCCTGTTGTGATAAATAGTTGGAGTTTGAGGATCCATTGGTTCTGTAAGATTTTGTCTATCATAAAATTACCCAAAATTATTTTACAAATGTTTACTGACTTTTCAATCTGAAGACTGAACTCAACTGAACATTCTTTCACAAATTTTAGAACTTCAAATTGAAAGCATCTCTTGAGACTTAATTTTGGTTTAGAATTTTGACAGAACCAAAGTATATGTCTTTCTCTTGGCAGCTTCCTTAATTCGAAGGACATAGACAACATTCTCATCATGCTTGCTCATTCCTTAAAAATAAACATAAAAGTAATTTTTAAAAATATCACGTAGGGAAGTTCCACATCCCGAGCAACAATTGATTTGAGGTATAAAAAATTTCACTAAAACTATATATGTATTTTGTTTCGCAATTCGTTAATATTTTTTAGTTTCATGTTTCAGTTATGGCTGCAACCGAAGAGGTAACAATCCCTTTGAGATATTGGGTGGATGATAAAAAAAATCGTGTCATTGTGGTGGAAGCAAGTGGAGACTTTGTAGATATTCTCTTCAGTTTCCTCACCCTTCCATTGGGAACTATTATTCGGCTTGGAAACAAGCTTGAGCAACATGTTCAACTTGGATGCATCAATAAGTTGTATCAGAGTGTTGATAATTTGAAATATGATGATTTCTGGAACAATATCTGCAAGAAAATGTTGCTTTCTCCGCGCAACCCTTTAGAGAGCTCTTGCGAGCGACTAAAAGTGAAAGTTGATGATACAGAACCCACAAAGTATTTCCTGTGTCACACCTGTTCAAAGGAAAAGGATTTGTTGCTGAGTACTTTTGATGGTGCGAGGTGCCACTGTGGGAAATTGATGAGAAAAGAAACGAAGCTGGTAGAATCCAAGGAAGAGCTAGCCAGGGAAAATGGTGTTTTTGTTAAACCAAATGCCATGTTCTTGATCTTTGATGACTTGAGAGTGGTCCGAAGCTCACCAAGTGACTCTGTTCAAACGTTTCTCAAGCATCGACACAAAGACTTGAGTAAGATCCCAGAAAAATCTCAAAATGTAGGCATGAAGGAGGTAATTGCTTTTTAAGCTATAAATTTCTAATCAAACTTGTAAAAAAATAGGAAGGTAAAATTTGTCGAGTTTATTATCTATATTTTTTTTATCAAGGGTATGTTTGAATCGCACGCCCTTAAAATATTGAGCATGAATATGTTTTGGGAAAGAAATAGGGATTGATATGTGGATGGAGAATATTCATTGGATATTAAAATGATTATTTTGTGGTATAAAATTAAGATATTTTCAATTCAAGACATTTTTGTGATTTGCTAAACTGACAATCTTCTTAAAGTTCCTTAATTAGCCTGAAAGTTGCAGATGCACAAGACTTTTTCTTTCCAACAATACGTTGGTGGTGTTATGGAATTTTCTTTTTTAGTGAATTACAATTTTCCAAGCTTAAAACTCGCTTTGATTTTTGTTTTATTTTCAGATATTGAGCATACTAAAGCAAGCCTTAATCTCAAAATCTCCTCTAAGTGATGTATTATTGAAAAGTGGATCTAAGAAATACTCTTGCTCACAAAATACCAGTCTCATTCATTCCAAAGGTCATGTAGAAATCAAGGTAATGGTGAGCAAATCAAAGAACAAGATTTTGTTTGCTGAAGCAAATGGGGATTTTGTTGACTTTCTAGTTAGCTTCCTCACAACACCTATTGGATCTATTGTGAAGCTTATGAAAGGTCGATTGTGCTTGGGAAGCATTGGTAACTTGTACAAAAGTGTGAAGGACCTCAATCCATCATGGTTCATAGGATCATCTAAAGAATCTTTATTGAATATAAGGGTATCTCCTCATTTTGGTTGTAAAAGCAATCCATTAGAAGAGGACGATTCTCCTCAATATTGGTATGGCCCTGTAGTGGTGAAAGATAATGAGGGGCGTATAATGATTTCAAAGAGAAAAGATATGTTACGAGATCCAACAAAAGTGAAACTTTTTGACCCAAGATCGTCTAATGGAGCAAGAGAACCTGTTGTAGGATTTATGAAGAGGCCATGTTTATTTATTGTGAGCGATGATTTGGAAGTGATACCAATGACAACTGATTCTAGCATTTCGTATTTGCAACAACTTGGGAATGTCAAGTTGAATGATTTGGAGGAACATTTTATTAAAGTCAGGAAGTCACATGAGGTAATATTCACAATCCACTCCTGAATACTTGTTCAACCACAATAATGATGGTTTTAGTTAATTTGGTCAAATAATTGGCTATAAAATCATTGTACAATATTTCTTTCATATTATCTTTTAGGCTCTTTTTAATATAATTGATATGCATTGTGTCTATTTTGGTCAGGCACTGGACCTCTTGAGGGCTTCTTTGACATCCAATGAAGCTGCTTTGACACAGAGCTTATTCAGCCTATTGTGGTTATGCCAAAGATGCATTCCTTTTCTGTGTTTACTGGGAAGTAGACACAAAATTAAAGATGAAAAAAAGAAAGAGAAAGTGATAATGAGTGACAAGAGGCATGACGAGAGAGAAAGAGATAAAAAGGAAATGAAGTAGAAAGAAAAAGGAGGTAGGAGAGAAAATAGGTATATGTTAATAAATCTTGAAAAAAGTGCAAGAAATTATAGCCTAAAATTTATGAATGAAGAGTCTAAAGGGGTGTTGTAGTGTGATGTTGCAATATATTGATGAGTGAAATAGTTATGTTCAAGAAAATTGGATAACCATGTAACATTTAATACAAATTTGATTATTGAATTAGATTACAAAACTAGACAAATAAGTGATTTAGAAAAACTTTGTAAGGTTTTAACAACGAATTCTGCATCCAAATCTCATATTAAAATGAGATTTGTGACTTATATGAAAAAGTTAAAGAAAATTACTTGCTCTGCATCACATAAAAAATGGGTTTGGAAAATACAAGAAAAACTTTTTCCCGCAAAAATACTTATTTAGAGTAATGTAACATCTTTTATGATCAATTGAAACAAAAACTTTGATAGCTAAATGATGGAGTTTTTTTATATAATGTTAAAATCTTTCTAAAACTTTCAATCTAATAAGTCAAGAAGATTCATAAAAGTAAAATGAGAATAGTAAAGTTAAAACCAAACCTGATTGTCAAAGTTGTTTACAACTAAGTTTGATTATTACCCGTAAATCCTAACCCCTATACATACCAAAGTTGATCGGCAGATATGTGCAAATAGTTTTGTCGAATTCGTTTACAACTAAGTTTGACCCTTCGATACATTTATCTTGAAGAGCAATATAAATTTTAAGCAAGAATAGTCAAGTTGAAACCAAACCTGATTGACACATGTGTGCAAGTAGTTTTGTCGAATATTATTGCCACTAGAATAAATCTGATTGGTTTGATCGGAAAAGTATATTCAAATATCATTGCAACCAGAATAAATTTGAGTTGTTCGAGTCAGGAAAGTAAATCCGAATATCATTGCAACCATAATGAATCTGAGTTGTTTTGCCAGAAAAATTGACCAGAATATCATTCCAATCTTAATTGTTTTGGTTGGAAAAGTAAATCTAAATATCATTACAACCATAATAAATTTGACTTGTTTTGGTCAGAATAGTAGATTCGAGTTCAGCTTGCTTCCAAAAAATAAAACATAAATTTGGTATAAAAAGTGCAATTTATTAAAGAAAACCTTAAGAAAAACTTTCAAAATACATATAATTAACTGAATAAAAATTTACCGCATATAAAAATCTTCTCAATAATAATATTCTGTTAAATTGTTTCAATAAACTTAAATTTCACACACGTAATTGCTTTTAGATATTTATACTTCTAGTTTTGATCAGAATAATTGTTGCGACTTGTTTCCAACAAAATAAAAGACATATTTGATATAAAAAATACAATTTTATTAAAGTCAACTTCCTTAAAACACCCTTATGAAAAACTTTCAAAATACATATAATTAATTGAAATAAAAATTTACCGCATATAACAATTTGCTCAATAATAATATTCTCTCAAACTCTTATAGTAAACTTGAATTTCACACACATAATATTTATACATATTTATACTTTTTTTATTTAATTGGAAATATATAAAAATTAACTATTTTTAGATGAAATTATATATGCAATGACAAATAATTTTATATGTAATGTATAAAATGTTTGAGAAGAGCGTTTTTTTTATAAAAGCTTTCATGTTAGGTATCACTATGCAACTTGACATCTCAGCTAGGCTGACACCTCAAGTAACAACAACCATCATTTGCTATCACATGAAAAAAGTATAATTAAAAAAAATTAAAAAAAATGAAGAACTAGACCAAAACTCATATGTTAACAAAAACGATACATTGGTGGACGATACATATTCATAAAGAATTCTAAGAACAAACTCGATGGAAGCCTATTATACCAATGAAAAGATTTTCTTCGAATAAATCCTAAATTAGTCAACTTATCAGCACACACATTTCCTTCACACAAAATATAAGTAACCCTAAACATGATTTCCCCACGGTAATCAAGACAAGTATTCCATCGATTACAAAGGATACACAGAATATTAGTCCTAGCAATAAATGCAGTACAAACCTAGGCAGAGTCATATTCAAGCCATACATTAGTAAGCCCCATCTTTTTATCTTCCTCCATAGCATGTATAACTCCATAAAACTCAGCAACCATAACAGTCTGAACTTTAAGAAATACAGAGAAAACACCAATAAACTTTCCCATACTCCCACGAAAAATATCCCCACAAGTAGCAAAACCAGTATATCCCCTATCAGCTTCGTCAGTGTTAATTTTAACCCAGCCTGGTGAACGAAACTCCCATCTAACAGGACAAAGACGAAGAACTTTACCAGTACAAGTATTAATACCAAAAAACTTAATCACGTTGAAATTCAACATATCATTTTTTATTGAAGCTTTAAACAAATTTTCCACTAGACAAGTTAAATATTTAATTACCGAAATAGCCCTAGAAACATCATTTTTATCCTGAAATCTAGCATAATTTCTCATATGCCATATCATCTAAATAAAAAAAGTTATTACAACAAGTTTAATCAATTTAACAAAAGGACTATCATCACCCTTAATAAATGAAAGAAGATCATCCTTATTAAAGAAAAAATCTGTCGAACCCAACTTCAAATACGTAAAGCGTTAAAACATTCAAAAAATAAATGTTAAATAGATTCATCGTGCTTTTTACAAAGCGTACACATAGAACATATATACAAACCCTTATTCTAAATATGCTAATCTGTAGAAAACCGTTCATGAAAAACCTTTCAGAATAATAGAATTTTGAAATGCGAAATATATGAAAACTAAAGGAATGAGAAGAGCGTTTAATAAACATAACAAACATTTATTTCTTCGAGATTTTGTGACAGGAATGCAAAACATTATAATCTTTAAATTTTGTTGTAAACGTATCTTTTATTTTATTCGCACAAAAACTAGTAATAGTTATATATATATATATATATATATATATATATATATATAAAGTGTATAAGGAAATAAGCATGTTTTTTTAACTCGAAGGGAAAATTATAATTACATTCAAAAATAAAAATTAACCACTTACTTTTCAGTTAATCAATTTTTTTTTAAAATTTCTATCTAATGACAATTTTAAACCTATATATACAAATTTATACAAGATAAAAACTATAAACTAAACTAGAGTATGACTTATTTTATCAAATTATATAATTTTCTTCCTTTCATGGTACCAATCATATTAAAAATCGTATAGTCGTTGAAATTGACTTTTCTAATAATTTTTTTTCTTAATTATTTTTTACACAAATTAAAATATTGAATAATATTTCATTTTTATAAAACTGTAATACAAACTTTTGTACATTTTAATCAAATTTTCTCTCATTTAGATTTATTTTTTATTTTTCTACTCTGTAACTAATAGTTAAAGTTGCAATAAAAATTATATCTTATTGAATAGTAAAATTAATATCCATATATATATATATATATATATATATATATTAAGTGAGTGGTGGTAGTAGTTTTATCTATCTCATAGTGGACGTCAAATGTTCTCGCCAAGACGAGGTCGATAGAATTCTAAGATGGTAACCGGATTGTACCCTTGCAAGCTTCGTAGATTGGCTCCAAGGAAATCAAAAGGCTTCACATGCAAAAGATTCTTTGATGCTCAAATCAGTAAGAACATAAAATTTATTGCATAAAGTGAGTATAATGTAAAATATGAGTTTAGTTCACCCATGAAGAGTGATGATCTATTTCCAAGTCTTCATGGGCCTGAACCTTGATATTGGTTTTTCTAAGGCTTTTATGAGGCATATATTTAGTCTCAATGATTGAATCATGTCACAAAATTTGAGCATAATATAATAAAATTAGAGTATTAAGAGATATTGTATGATTAAATCAGTGCATTAATGGAATCGGGATATTACATATATGATAAAATCAATGTATTTAAAAAAATTGGGATATTTTACCCTAAACTCAAATGACGATGTATCATATTAATTATGTGATAATAAGATTGCTTAACAAAATATATTTGTTCAAATTAGCATTATTACATGGTTACAATTTTGTGGGTTTTTTAAATAAGAATCTCAAATATCTTGGTTAGTTTATGGAAGTCTTTGTTTAGAAAATAATTGCAGGTATCTCGGGAATTTCAACCTTATTTTACTTAGTCATAGGCTATCATGATTTGGATTGAATTGGAGCACATATAATTTGGGTCTGATCGGTATATGTTTGATATAGACCTGAACGATACATACCTGTTCACATTGTTGGGAAAAACGGGTAATTTTCCCACTAAAACAAAATCCTAACAGAGCTACCCGACAAATAATATTGAATAAATAAAGCGGAATAATAAAAGAGATAAAGAGGAAAAAAAACACACCCGAAAATTGTTAACGGAGTTCGGCCTGTTTAGCCTAATCTCCG
>Ga0123342_1009658_pt1 | contig 11431 bp, 7 predicted proteins | sample Turbeawhitnodule_FD_89960 | JGI IMG/M metagenome (GOLD analysis project Ga0123342, IMG submission 89960) | Root nodule microbial communities of legume samples collected from Mexico - Turtle bean Mexico white nodule | ecosystem: Host-associated > Plants > Roots > Nodule | place: Mexico: Nepantla... | reverse complement strand
CTTAAAGTCCACTCTTTCGTAATATGGTATCAGAGCCATTTTGAGCCTATCCTAGCGAGTATTTGTTGGGCTTATCAGGCCACCCGCTATCGGGCCGCTATCGGACCACCCAAAATATATAGTGCCACGCACGAGCTTCTATCTATCACTCTCGGCGTGAGGGGGGTGTGTTGGAGATCCCACATCGACTAGAGATAAGGACATTTCATAATATATAAATGGGTGCTGACCTCAATCTTATGAGCCGGTTTTATGGGGTTGAGTTAGGCTTAAAGTCCACTTCGTAATAATTATGGTGAGTTTTATAACATAATTTAATTTTGTATGTAAGAATATATGTTTTGAATCAAGTGAGTGTGCTTTCATAAACAATTTTTTATTTTTATTTTTGAAAATGTAACACTATTTCATAAATAATTTATTTAATCATAAAAACAAAATTTATATATGAAATTCTATTTTAAATAAGTATGAAATTAACGTTGTCTATGAACTTCAAGAACAAACAACCTCAACAAATAACAAAAACTAAAAATAATATAATGAAAACTTTAAACATATTTACTACTTTAAATTTAAATCCAAAACTTAATGACTATTTACATAAATTGAGGATTTTCAATATTAATCTGCACATTCTTTAAGAAATAGTAAAAACAAAGGCTATAATACAATAACTTATAATTTCAGTAATAAACTCAAATTCAGTTGCTATTAAATTTTACAAGACAATGTTGAAAAATATATAGTGTAATTTGAGATTGAAACAATGTAATAAATATCTATGTATATTTTTTTAATGAATTTGATTTCATTATTAATTTTGAACCATAGAAAAATTACATTAAAGCAAACAATAAGATAGTCTTTATATTTTGCTAATTAGTATTTACATTGAAAGTTGATATCATATTATCTTAATATTGCATATCATATTATACTAAATTTATTAATTAATATTAAATATAGATAAAACATGTTCAAAACATTTTACAGGTTTATTTCAATATAATTTTTTCTAAATTTTGAATAAATGAACTAAACAATTTTTTTTTTATATTTTTATACTTAAACTATACTTTGATTTAATGGATAAATTTGATTAAGTATATAATATTTATTTTATATTTTTATAAACAAGTCAGACTTAAACATATGCTCATCACTCTAAGTAAAAAAAAAAAATTAGGTTGACCAAAACTGTGCATATTTTTAAGATGAAATCCAATTTAACACATCTTTAATTGGATTAGACTGGGTTATATCACTTGAATAATAAACTTTCATTTTTTTTTAAATTTGTATTTTCAATTTTTTTGTTAGATACTTTTAAAAAAAAAAATTAAAAGATAGACTATATAAATATTATAAGTGAAATTTAAAAACTATAGCTATAAATTAAGTACTAAACTAAAATAAATTCAAGTATTAAAATAAAAATAAATTATAAATAATAAAATTGTCAATTAATGAATATTTTTATAATATTTTTTCTAAATTATGTTAAGTATGGTTTATATATATATATATATATAGGAAATTATCTCAATTTGGTTTGAGTTAGATTTGACGTACCCATAAATAAAATTCAACCTATTTTTATTTACATTAAATTGGTGATAATTATTCAACCCAATAAACATCTTTATTTCATAAAATTAAGGAAATTAAAATAAATCAATAAATATTTTCTATAGTTAACATAAAAAATAATATTACTAATTATTTAGATAACTTAGTACTTATGCTGCCTTTAATATTTACTTTTGTTCTACTTCTAATTAATAAATTTCTTAATCTTATTATATATATATATATATATATATATATATATATTGGTTGAAATATTAATTAAAAATAAAAAACAAGTATATTTTTAATAATCATGTAAAAATTCATTGTTAATTATAAATTTTTATTTTCGTAATATTTTTTTTTTAAATTAAATTATATTTTGATGGAGATATCATTCTTTAAAATACTTAAATATCTTTATTATTGTTTAACTGACTTTTTTTTAGAAAATACTATTCTATATATTTAATATATATATATATATATATATATATATATAACTCGTTATTCCTTTTATATTATTTTTAATACACATTATTAATACTGAGCATTATAACAAGTTAAGTGTAATTTTTAAAAATTCAAAAAACTAAAAAAAAGGAATGAAAATTTTAATAATATAAAAATTTATAATTATTGATTGTAATGTAGTAGTAATCTTCTAATTTTCCCTAAATTATTCAGTTAAAAACTTAAAAAAAATGTAATTTTAATATATATATATATATATATATATATATATATGCTAAAAATTAAAAATTTAAAAAAAAAACAACAAAATAACCCATCTTGTAATAGAAAGAACCATCATACTCAGTCTACTTTAACTAGGCAGATTCTTCCTACACCATATAATTTGTGATTGGCACCCAACATATACATGTAAAACTACTATTATACTCTTAATGAAATAGAAATGAAGTTAAAGTTAATTGTGCTCCCAGGAAACACAGGAAAATTTTTGACTTTCGGATATATATATCCATAATTGTGTTATTGTGTTCTGGATATATATTCGGAATAGTAGTTTTGGATAATTATGTTCGGAAGAAATATTTTGCTTGAATGTGCCCTTGTGAATCCCTTTAACTCTTTCTTTGAATCTCATGTGCCCCTGCCAACACATGGCACACATTCGTTGGGGAATAAAAGATTCTACAAACATCACTCTCTTAGTCTAATTGATTTGAGGAATGCAACCATTTCTTTCCATTGCACTTCCACCCAAGAATTTCCAAGAGTGCTTCACCAAACTATTGGTTTGCTACTTCAATGACAATTAGGCACATGGTTTCACAATTTTATTTTGTCTTTTTAGTTGTTTTTGGATTAAAATCTATAACTTAATTCTTTAAATTTGTTTAGTTTAGTGGATTTTAATCCATTAAAAACACCAAAATGATGGACTTCTGGATATGTATATCCAGAAGTATGATAGTACCTTTCGGATAAAGATGTCCGTAGTTAAAGAGTACAATTTCGAATTATAATATTCGTAGGCAAACATAACACTTCTGGATATCAATATCTGTAGGCAAAATTGACACTTCCGGATGCCAATATCCATAGGCATGTGACTTTCGGATATTGATGTCCATAAGCAAATCTGTGACTTTCAAATATTAATATCCGTAAGCGTGACAAAGGCAAAATTGGATTTAAAAAGTTACATTGTGCTGGAAGCAATTGAGGAAGCAATTGATTGCTGCAAGAAATAATTGCCTTTTAACTATGACTAACTGATCATTCTAACCGTGCCAAGCCCATTTTTAAAAGCCCAATAATGAGAACTGACAAGTATTGTTTTGTCTTCCATTTTTTCTTTCTGCATCCAATCAATTCTAACTTGCACTCTGTCAATTTTTTAAATTTCAGAATTGTTTTTAAATTTTAAACTTATATTTTAATTTGTTTTTAAAAAAAGATAAATTCTCTCGTAATTATCATATAACTCAAATTTTAATCAATTTTTTCTACCAATTAACTTTAAATAACATACTTCAAATAACCACTTCTTTACACTTTCTTCTCTCAAAATCTATCACTCAAATAGTGAAACCTCTTTCCTAATTCAAACACATCATTAAATTTTGTTAAAAAAACTAACAAATTAATTGATCGCCATAATCTTCCCAACCCCAACCCTTTTTTATTGTTTATTATCTGTTAGTTTGTCAGTTTTTTTTTAATCTTTTTAGTGTATATATATGATAAAAGATAAAAGAGCTCACAAAAAAACAGATCCAAAATCCAAATTTCAAAATAATATTAAGATTTAAAAAGTTTACAAGGAAAAGAGTTCTTTAAAACCCCCGTAAACACAGTCATTTGTAAAAATAGTGTCGGATCAAAACACGAAAGAGTACAATTTAGCTTCAAACCCTATCTCTTCCCGCTTTTCCCCAATTCAGAGCGATGTTAGATCAGAACGGCGTTCCGATCAGCTCGCAAAACGCCACCTCCACCCGCGTGGCCGCCATAAGCGTGGTGGACCACTGCCTCCCCTACGACACCCACAACCTATACGACGTCACTTTCCACACCCACATCATCCACACCCTCCTCACCTCCGACCCCTCCCTCGTCCACTCCTGGATCTCCACCAACGTCCGCAGCAACCGAACTCAGCTCATGGTGGGCCTGGACATCGAGTGGCGGCCCAACACACAGCGCAACATGCAGAACCCCGTCGCCACGCTCCAACTCTGCCTCGGCCAACACTGCCTCGTCTTCCAGATCCTTCACTCCCCTTCCATCCCTCCTTCCCTCGTTTCCTTCCTCGCCGATCCCAATATCACGTTCGTTGGCGTTGGGATCGAAGAAGACGCTGAGAAGCTTCTAGAAGACTACAATCTCCATGTTGTTAATGTTCGTGACCTTCGTTCTCTCGCTGCGCAGAAGCTTGGTGATAGGGAGCTGAACCAGGCCGGGATTAAGTCGCTGGGCCTCCGCGTGCTGGGCTTGGAAGTTGAAAAGCCCAAACGGGTCACGAGGAGTAGATGGGATAATCCCTGGCTCACTCCAGTGCAGGTTCAGTATGCTACGGTTGATGCCTTTCTCTCTTACGAAATTGGACGCAGTTTGAGTTCTCCAGCTTAAAATTAATCACAAGGGTTTCTCTGCCAGCATTTTTACAAAAGAAAAACTGTTGACTTTTGTATAAATTCAAAATAAAAATGTACTACAATTACGAAAAAGTTTATTTTAATTTTGTTATATTTTCTTGTAGATGCTTACAGAGAAGCTATTACTAGCATGTTTAAAATTTCTGGATTTTTAGTGTTGCTGTTATAGAATGCTAAATTTGGTATTTTATGAACTTAGGATGTTATGTACTTATTGATGATAATTTCTGTGCTTGGCTGCACTAGCTACAACTCCAGGGGTTTATGTCTCTGTTGTTAGTATATTCTGTGGCAATTGGTTATGTTTATGTGTGTTGATTTGATGAACTGATGATAACAAAGGATTGATTCATTTTTGGGGTTTTGTTTTTTATGTGTGAAAAAGAATTAAAATGATTTTAGTTAGCTTGTGTATTATACAATGAATGCTGTTTATAGAACAAATGAAAAAAAAGAGAGGGAAATAGGAGAGTCATGAAGAAAAAGGTTAAAGTAAATTACAAATATGAAAAATGTGATTAGTAATTTGATGGGAGATGAAGAAAAACTAACTTAATTTTGAGGCTATTCATTGTTGTATTCTAACAGGATTATTTGGTAGGACCTTGGATTTGTTCTACATTATCCAATAATGAAAAATGAATATTGTTGAGCCTAGAATTAAAAATTTACTTTGAAAAATAGTAAGTATATTTTTAAAATAGTTTGATAAATTTCCTACTTTTAACAACCTCTTTAATGTTTGAACAAATAAAATTAGTTTCATGGGTATTTTTTTTAAAAATATAAAGTAAATATATGTAAAAGTGTCAATAATCAAGTTTAGTAGCTTTTCCATTCTTAATTATCTCTATAATGTTTAAACAAGTAAATTAGTTTCATGAGTATTTTTTTTTAAAGTATAAAGCATAGATATGTCAAAGTACCAATAATTAAGTCTTTCTTTTTAGAAGGAAGAACATCTTTAAAGGACATGAAATTAAAAAGGAAGTTTGGTATACTCTTAGCTTCAATTTTAGTGATGTTTATGAACTTCAAAATTTTCAGTTTGTAATTGGTTTGTGATATTAAATTTGAAATCATTGAGCCACAAATAAATTTTGTACTAAATATGCATAATCTTCTTCCGGTTCAAGTTGATTCATTAAAAATCTTCTAATAGTCGCATCTATCTTTTTAGACTAAGAAAAAAAAAATATAATTAAATAATGATAACTTACCTACCTTTTCATCCAACAAAAACGCATAAATACGGATATAAAATGGATGTATATATAAAAAAAGGAAGGAATAAAGTTTCAGTACTGTAAAGCGTTTCTTTTTCTAATTCAATTAGGATTTGATTGGTTAGTTTCCATTTATTTTCTTGCACATAAACTTCCATGAAATAAGTATGAGACATTTATTTCATTTTTTTATGTGTGAAGCCAAAAACACATTTAATTTAAAATATTATAAAAAATGCTTTCAGCACCTTTCATTTTTTAAGAGGTTGCATTCCCTTAATTTTAAATATGACTTAAATATTAACTCATAACTTAGGACAAACATTTCATACACTTATGAAATTTTGATAGAAGAGTGTTAACACTCTTCCCAACGTTATGCTATATGAACTCAATGCAAATTAGGGGTGGCAAAGCGGACCAGTCCGTCCCGTATTGGTCCGTCTGCGCTTGGCCTGCAAAAATGCGGGTTGGGTTGGCCCATCCCGCAAAGTTATTGCGGGTTAGAATTCTCAACCTGCTCCGCATAAGAGCTGGTCCGTGGGTTTGCGGGCCAATCCGCGTTTTTTTTTTAAATTAATTTTTTTTTTATATTTTGTTCTTAAAAAATTGTCAAATTAAACCTATATATTTTACTATCAAACCTAAATTCTTTTTCTTCTTTTTCAAACATAGTCAAACATCAAAACATTAAACATTAAGATAAATATCAAATATCACTATTCTTCTACTTCCAAAACATTAAAAATACCTAATTCCAAAACATTAAACATAAACATAAATATTAATTCAAAAACATTAAACATAAACATTATTGACCCGATTGTGTTGTGTTTCTTTCTTTGAAATTTTGTGAAAACCTAATTGCATTGCCTTGCGGCTGCTAAGTGTCAATTTTTTTTTCTTGCGGGTTAGCGGGCCAGCCCGCCTCGCCCCAGTACTGGCCCGCGCGGGTCGCAGGCTAATGTGGGGCGGGCTAATGCGGGTTAGCGGGTTGAAAAGATAAGTCCGCCCCGCGTTTTTTACCAGCGGGCCGCGGGCCGGCCCGCACGACCCGCCCCGCTTTGCCATCCCTAATGCGAATGATTAAAATCCATTGAAGAAAATCAATGGAGACGCAATAGTTTTAACGGAATCTACTAGAAACAGATTTGACAGACAACTTTTTCAATCACAGAGTGCTTTATACCAAATACAAAGCATGATACCAAATACCAAACAGCTACGCCTCTAATATGTCTAGAACTGTATTTTGTAGCACTCAAATTCCGTAAACCAAGATTTAACTACGGTTCCAATAATAGTTTTGTTGTGATCTTTGACATGGAAGAAAATTTTGGACAAATGAAGTGAATGCCACCACAATTTCGGTGATACGACCACAGAGAGTCCAAAAACAGTTTGGCCAAATTGCACTTGGTCAACCATTTTCAAAATCATCTTTATAACTTCAAACAACATGGAAGTGATGGAACCGTTGTTCTCTTGAATGGGCCTTATCAATTGTTTCAGATTGTCTGTCAAAGCAAATGTTGAGGTCAATGAAGCTTTCAATATCTCAAGACCCTGCACCATTCAAGCAAAGAGTGTGATGTACTCTCATACAAAAAATAACAGCATGCATTAAGAAGCCCCACAGTTTCTTACCTCCTTCACACCAATTGCAATGACCCTTTCCTCCAAGTCAGAGAGTGGAATTTTCTGTGTTTTTATATAGAGTACCGATATTTTGACACCTCCATTTGCATTGCTCCAGAATACATCCGTCTGATGTGACGTTTTTAATATTAAACAAATAGTGAGTGGGTCCCTTGAGGTGGAAAAATGACATTTGAAATGTGCATTTTTGGTTTGTGAAAGGGACTGGTGAAAGCATTTGTGAAACAATAGAAGGAAGAGGGTTTGTTCTTCCACTGTTCGGTGCGTTTGTGGATTGTGAAGGACATCGTTGCGTTTTCGATTGCGAAGGGCCAACATTGCGAAAGAAGAGGTTGGAATTTGTGTATTTTTTCGATTGGGAGCGTCTGGAATAGCGGGGTTTTCGATTAAGGGGTCTTCGATTGGGCGTTTTGAGGTGCGGCGGTTAGGACTTGGCGTTTTTCAATTTTGTTTGTTTGTTGGATGTTAGGCTTTTGGAGTGTTGGACACTGAGGTTTATTGGTGTTTTGATTTGCTATATGTTGAATGACCTTTGTATTGGTTTGGATTTGATTTTTTAGGGTTTCCTAACAATTGGTGAAGGAGGGAACTACAACTCGTATGCGAGAGAGGGTTTCCTTACAAACCCCGGAAGGTTAAGACTTTGGTCATAAAGGCGTTGGTGTCCAAAGCTGCAACTGCATCTCAAGCCAATGACTTCTTGTTGGCTAACCAGGCTTGCTTGTAAAACTTAATCCTATCATAACTTACTTTATCATATATGAATGTTCCTGTGTATTACTAAACCCTAAAATCTAATCCCCTCTGATGTATTATGTTATAGTTATTTATTTCTCTGTGAAAGATTTTTGCTATTTTTCTAATTCAATCACTTACAACCACAACAATACTTGAACACTACAAGAACAATACAACCAATGCTGAAAAAAATCCTATTTCAGCACACCTTGCACTCCAAGAAACCCTATCAAGGAGTGACTAACACTTACACCTTTACAAACAAGAATAAAGGAAAGATAACACTTGAAAAGAAGATGCAAGAACTCAAAACCAGTAGTTCAATTTGCTGCAGAACTGCACCAACACTTTCACCAAAGATCAAAGTTTTCCTAGAAAAAGCACACTTTAAGATCCCTTTGAAAAACCTTTCAAAAACTCTTTTTAATCCTTCTTCTCACATAGAAAGTGTTTAATCTCTGTCAAAAACGTGATTGCTCAACAACCTTTCATGTGAGAGAAGCTTTTCTTTATATAGAAAACAGTTTCTAACTACTTTTCAAAAAACAGTTGAAAAGTTGTTATGAAAACAACAAATTCAGTTTAAACTAAACATATTTATTTTAGGAAAACTGCCAACTCAACTAACTGAAATAACTGACTGAGTTGTACCTTTGGTGCCCTAACCAACTTTCGAAAAGCCTTTTAGCAAACCAAAAATAAACCTATTCTTTTACAGAGAAACAGATTTATTTTTGTGCAGTATCCTGATTTTTTGAGAAAACTCTAAAAAGCTTTTTGAAAAACTTTTAACCACTTCATGTGCTTGATCTAAGCTTGATTAGGCATCTAGGATAGGTCATGTAGCAAAAAGGCAACCTTACACATACACAAGCCTAAATACAAGACCATCTAACCCCATTACAAACTTCAAAGCAACCTAGCTATTTTCTACATCAAACACACACTAAAACTAGGTAAAGAAGCTTCATCCATCTTCAACAATCTCCCCCTGTTTGATGGAGACAAATCCCCTTTGCACTGCATAGCTTTGAAGAGAGATCATGATCAAGAACATGTATAACACTAGATACCAGAAAATGCACAAGAGCTTTAGATGTTAAAACAGAATATAACATATTCAAGTATTGATGTATTGATGTACCTCCCTGCAGATTTAATATCTGAATCACATCAACAACTTATATGAATTATTAGGCTATTCTTCTCCCCCTTTGGATTCATCAAACAGAATGGGAGCACAAGATAAAAAGAAACACACCATAGCCATACTTAATTGTTCGAAATAAAAACAACATACAATTTCATTACAAACCAGAAAACAAGCATAACCGGGGCAGAAAATTAGAAACCAAATTGTTCAACCGGACATAACAGAAATAGATTTGGGAAAGGATCACATGTGCTTATAGTGTAACTCAGCTAGCTGCTCCTGGACTCCTTCAATCTAGTAGTCTAAGTGTTGAAACCTTGCTTGAGTCATTTCGAAATATGTCTTTTGATCATCTGTGAATGTGTCCAGCCTGTCCAGCACTTGTCTTTCAAACATTGATAGAGGTTCACCTCTATATTCAGGTGCTTGGTATGCAACCAGTGCATTGTAATTTGTGGCAGGAACATCTTCATTCACGAAAGAATGGCCAAGTGATTCGTCCATGTGCTGCACATGTTCTTCTTCTCTATTTATCTCAGCATTCTCTTCCTCTCCATCTTCATGATGAGCAGCTTCTTGCTCAGCTCTATGAGCAACATTTCTTCTGAAAACCCAGCTATCTTCCTCCTTGTGAAAGCCCATTTTCATGGGAATGGAGTTGTCTATTTCACTAGCTGCTTTAATAGTATCATTACTTTCATTTGTTGTATCCACTTCAAAGTAATCAATTAGTTTGGACACAAATATTGCAAATGGAAATCGATAATCAGGGAGCCTTGTGGATTTCAGCATGTGTTCTACCATAGTACTCACCCAATTTACCTTAAGCTGATTCATTATGCAGTACAACAGTATCAAGTCTTCCTGATGAAGAACAACATGATTACTTCCTCTAGGAGTGAGTTGCCAAGCAATGATATGAGCTAAGAGTCTTGGAATTAAAGTCAAGCTACCTGCATGAAACCTAGTCACTGGTTCAGTAGGATTCCTCACACAACTTCTGTAAAAATGCATCTTGTTGAATCCTTGAATTCCAGCAGTGTTCCCTTTGCTCACTTTCAACCCTGAGTACTTGATTCCTCCAACACTGCTCCATATTTCCCTAGTGATTTTCAGCTTTACTCCTTTCACATAGGACACCAGATTCTTACCATCTTGTTCAAGATTGCTATAGAACACCTTCACTAGGTCTGGATAAACATTTCCAGTCATCTCTAGAAAACTTTTCAGTTTTTGATGCTTGAGAAAAGTTCTTGCTTCTGTCAGATTTTCTTCTCTCAGCCATGAGAAGTCCAGCACCTTAGGTACATTGATTTGCTTCCTGCTTGTCTCATGAATAAACCTTGTCATGGCTACAGAATCTCCAACAAACCAATTTTCCAGGATGCCTTGGCTGTTGTTAGATTGTTCCTTGGATTTCTTCTTTCTGTGTGAAGAGGATGCCATTGCAAGTAGGGGTGGCAAAGCGGGTCAGCCCGCCCCGCATAGGCCCGCCCCGTTTAAGCCCGCAAAATGCGGGCCGGGTTGGCCCGCCCCGCATACAAAATGCGGGTTGGTTTTCATGACCCGCCCCGCATGCGGGTTGGCCCGCTTTTTTTTTTTTTTTTTTTAACGTAGAAGAAAATACAATTGTGTGTTGCAGAAACATCTAAAAGAAAAAAAAAGATTGCAAAATTAATGATTTATTATATTCTTTTTAGAAGTTTATTGTCTAATCCTATTGAGAGGTTGGAAACCAATGTTCATGAAACCAAGCTTAGAACAAATGCAACAAAGGATTCAGGATATAAAATTTATGTATATGTTTATACCAGTTACTTAATAGAGAAAGTTTTTTTTTTAACGAGATTGATTCCCATGTTTCATGCGCTCACAAAATATAAAATTAACTGTATGTCTTGTTAAATCATTGTCTCAATATAAAGGGATGATCACTTAAAAGGAACCTTCAAATT
>Ga0123342_1009657_pt1 | contig 11431 bp, 6 predicted proteins | sample Turbeawhitnodule_FD_89960 | JGI IMG/M metagenome (GOLD analysis project Ga0123342, IMG submission 89960) | Root nodule microbial communities of legume samples collected from Mexico - Turtle bean Mexico white nodule | ecosystem: Host-associated > Plants > Roots > Nodule | place: Mexico: Nepantla... | reverse complement strand
TTTATTATAATATAAATGATATTGTATATATCAATGATAAAAAAAAAAAAATACGCACACTATTGTGTGTGTTTCTGCTAATAATAATATATATATATATATATATATATATATATATATATATATATATATATAAAGGGGATTCCTCTCTTTAACTGCCCTTTTATTTTATTTTATTATTTTAAAAATATATAAGAGGAGATATTTGTCATTTTGTGAGCAGTTTTAATTTTATATCTTGAAAAGATAACGGAAGAGATAACACTATGTTTAAATTAAAAAAAAATTAAATTCAAAACTAAACATTGCAAAGTGAAGCTTGCTAAGGAGCATTGCACAATTGCATTTTTTCTCCCGTTCATCTTCACTTTTACCCCATCAAACACCTTTTCAGTTTTCTATTTTCATATTCAAAATTCAAAATATGAGAAGTCGTAGTTTCCTTCCAGAACCACGAAACCAATTAGTAAGTGTTGTTTTTCAATTATAAAGTAAAAGACGGAAATGCAATGTCTGAAATTACTTTTCTTTTTTATTCATTTATGCATGTCTTTGGCTTGTATGATGACAATATTGTTATTATTGTACCGACACAAATAATGCCATAAAATACACGAAGACAACAATTGAATCAAACTTATAATAGAACTATTAAAGAAAACAAAAAAACAATAGTAGGATTTTGTTCATTGAATAAAAAATTGAAAGGAGAAAAAACGTACCAGATAAAAGTGCGCCGGTGGGAGTGAGAGGGGTTAGTCTATGAGAAAGAGAGGGCTTAGGGAGAAAAGGGGAAGTGCATTAGTCTATGAGCAAAAGGAGTGAGAAAATAGATCAGGAGAGGGAAGAACAAACAAGCGAAACACTTACGTTTTGGGATTTGATTGGGAGGGTTAAGAATTTGATGGAGGATATGGAGGGGAAGTGGTTGACGATGGAGATAAAGGATAAGAACGATTTGACTAAGTCTTTTTACAGGTCCAATACAAAGAAAAGAGAAACATATTTCATTATATTTTATTCTTTTGTATATACTATTTTTCATGATTAATGTTGATTGAACAATTGAGGATGAATTTTTGGTTTATTGTTTAATGGTATCACATCTATTGTAATGATAAAAATAAAAAATCAAATACACAAACGTGAAACGCCTGAGTTCCCGCTAGTAATAATAATAATAACAATAATAAACTAACCTTGTTCCAACCTCTTCCACCCAGTACCCATGCCATGTCTCAATCGTCATCTTTCATTTTAACTTAAAAGCCTGAAATAGGGTTTTAGTCTCCCAATTTCCTAATTAATTTCGTTTTTAACTTTTACAAAACAATATTCTTTTGTTTTTGTTCCTGCCGATTGACCTGGTCGCCGGTAGACTTCTGTAGGTGAGCTCGGACTCCGTCTGCCTCGTGGTGGAATGTCGTGCTTTCCTCAATGTCTGGATGTTGTTCCTGTTAAGACAGAGGGCGCCCTAGCGGCCGATCGCACTTCGACGATCAAGTCAGTAAGGACTTATGAAAGAATAAGAAACAAATAGTTTCAGTAGTCAAAATGCGTATTCAGAATTGCGTACCTTCACCTGGGACTTTAAGCTCTTTTTATAGAGTACCATTAGGTCACCACTGGTAACCACCTTCCCCTCACGAGAATCCTGTCTCTAGTGAGAGTATATTCAATAAAGAGAATTTTGTTACAGTGTGCGTAATCTTAACAGCATAGTTGTGTAGAATTCTATCTCCTTGAAGTGCAACAAACCATAACAGAATAACCACTTGGGCACCAACGAAGGCAACCACTCCCGAGGTCCAATCTGTTTTCAAGTACTTTTACATGTCCTTTCATATCACTGTACCATGCATGTGCCGCTACGTATCATGCATGTGTCCTCATGTAACATGTCAACTGCTTTATCAAACCCTAGTGCACTTTGGGCTTGGGCTGACAAAGACCGTTTTGCTCATGCTAGACCCAAATGTACTAAGTGCACCCTAGGTCCATTAACATATGCTTTACTGTCCTACCTGACCTTATACACGAATAATTATACCAAATGCATGAATGCGGGTTATAATGCAAATATATGAGTCTAAACGCGTGGCCCATCATCTTGGCCCAATAGCCGAGCTGAGCTGCCTGACGCAGGCGCCAAGGTTCAATCACCGAGGTCTTCTCTGCGAGTTCTGGTCCACTACACAAGCCCCCCAATCTCAAGCTGAATTTCTTTCAGTGAAGAGACTACGTTGCTTGCCCACGACGGCCTACGTGTCCTGTGAATAACGCGTTGTGCACAGTGCCTTGAGGTGGCTCCTTCACGAGTGTACACGTGTCACATCAACGACTGAAAAACGTTGTCGCTTACGTTTCCTTCTGTAACCTTCAAAATAATTTCCAATACTTTGTATATATGCGTGAACAATTTATTTATGCCCTTATGTTTCCCTTTACTATGCCTCGACCAGTACAATGACAATGCATGTTTCTACTAGACACGACTATCACAACTTAACCAATTACATTTGATTATCTTGCCCTTAAACAATGTAGATATCATGACTTAATCAACTAATAACAATTTCAAACAAGCAAGGCAATCCGTAATGTATTTCGTATAATTGATACAACTACTATACCAATCAAAGGGTGCTCTTGGCAGAGGTATTCATGGAATAACTTGTACCTCGTAGCTGCAGTGGGCCTCCCACTTTTCTTGCATTTTGGTTGTGCCAAACTTTGACACATTCCTCTGCGAATACCTTCATGGTGCCTCACCTTCTTGCGGGCTTGACCCGACTTGTCCCAGTTGAGGTCCTGAGCTCAGTATTACTAAACGTTGGCGAACTGCCATTCAAAATGTCCTCGCTCGAAATTTTTATGAACAAGAGGCTCTCAAACATGAGTTTCCATAAACCTATACATTCCCTCTCTCAGAAACTTTCCAAGGCGAGGTCACGTACCTGTGCTCGAGCTAAAATGTTGGCGAGCTATCGTCCATGATCTGTGCTCGAAATCCTTCAGAGCAAGAGGCTTCTCAAACCTGAGTCTCCATGTACCTACACATTCCATATTCAAATTCCACGCTTGGAAATCCTCCAAAGCGAGTCCATGTTCAAATTCCACGCTTGGGAAGCGAGCCCATATTTCGTGCTCAAACCAAAACATTGGCGAACCATAATTCACTATCCGTGCTCGAAATCCTTCTAAGAGGCTTCTCAAACCTGAGTTGCCTGTATTTTTCCTCTTTTGGAGCCCCTCCAAGGCGAGGTTACATTTTTTATGCTCTCGCCAAAATATTGGCGGGCTATCATTCACCACTGATGCTCGGAATCCTTCTGAGGGGCTTCTCAAACCTGAGTTGCCCGTTTCTTTCCTCGGTGCTCGGAATCCTTCCGATAGGCTTCTCAATCCTAAGTTGCCTATATCTTTCCTCTCTTGGAGCCCCACCAAGGCGAGGTTACATTTTTTTGCTCCAACCAAAATATTGGCGGGCTATCGTTCACCACCGATGCTCGGAATCCTTCCGAGAGGCTTCTCAAACCTGAGTTGCCCGTTGCTTTCCTTGGTGCTTGGAATCCTTCCGAGAGGCTTCTCAATCCTGAGTTTCTTGTATCTTTCATCTCTTGGAGCCCCTCCAAGGCGAGGTTACATTTTTATGCTCCAACCAAAATATTGGCGGGCTATCGTTCACCATTGATGCTCATAATCCTTCCGAGAGGCTTCTCAAACCTGAGTTGCCCGTTTCTTTCCTCGGTGCTCGGAATCCTTTCGAGAGGCTTCTCGAACCTGAGTTGCCTGTATCCCACACGTTCCCAAACTTAGAGCCTCTCCAAGGGGAAGCATGCATACATGTGAACCTTTTCGGACATCCTCCCGGCCAAGTCACATCCCTGCAAGTTATCAGGAGAGTAATGACAAATCATCTTTCGTCGTAAATACTTTTTATTGGGTGAACTTGTTAAAAAACCCTTGTGAGGAAAAAAGAGTGTCCCCTTAACCGTTCATGAATAATCATTATCATCAATTGAAATAAAACTTAAGATTGACTCCATTCCACGTTCGGGGTATAGGTCCCCCCTCCAAAGTAAGCTCCGTTTCTGAGAGCCTCCACCATGCAGAATGGCCATTTGGGAGATAGTTTTTTTTTCAACTGATATGGGTGAGCTTTCCTCATCACTGCTGAGGTCTAAGCTTAGACCTTTACTTCTGGTCCACCCTTCTCTTCAAAGCTTCAACTTTGATATGCGCTTGTTCTCTTACTTCGTCGAGTAGGTCAAGATTCACCTTCCTCCCTTAGTTGGATTCCTCCGCCACAAAGTTTTGGAACCGAGGTGAACTCTCCTGGATCTCCACTGGGATCATAGCATCAACCCCGTACACCAAACTGAAAGGTGTCTCCTTCGTAGTAGATTGAGGAGTGGTGTGGTAGGCCTACAAAATTCGAAGAAGCTCGTCAGCACAGGTCCCTTTGCCTTAGACTCTAATATTCTCAACATAAATATCATAGAACACAACGACAACAAGTGTCACCCACTTATCCTCTACAGTCGTTTAACCATTACATGTTTCTTTTATGTCTACTATAACTTGGCACATTAATAATATCCTTTCAAGTATAATTCTCATAAAGGTTTAACCAACCACCATATCGAGACTGGAAAAAAAATAGTGCATAACCTAAATGGTGATGATGATGACCATTATGATAAAACTCCTAGCCCTCCACATACATTTAACATTAAAAGTTACAGATTTACACAAACTACTAGTTTACATAAATGCAACACATCCAATAAATATAGAAAAACCCATGATCAAAAAGTAGCTAGAGCACATAAATATGGAAATCTAATAATTACTCTATAGAAGTAGGGTCAAGTTACCCTATAGTAACTCTAAGAGAATTACTCCTTATCTTTACTTTTCATTTTCTCTTAGTGTAACAACAGTCATACAAGGTCTTTTTATTAAAAAAATAAGAGTGAGAGTGTTAGATTTATTCTTAGAGTAACTTGATCCCTCCTTACATACATTCACGAAGGAATCATGTTATTTAAAGAGTAATTTTGAAAGAGTTACTTTTCATTCTCATTCTTGTAATCTAATGAGTCTAACAACAAATAACTTAGTTGTTAGATTTAAAGAAAAGGAAAGATGAAAAAGAAAAGTTTCTTTTGGAGTAATTTGATCCCTCCTCTCTCTTGTGTGTGTAGTGTGTAATACATTTTTCTTAAAATGAAAACTGTATGAGAAGCTCTTCTTATATGCAAAAGTGATACTAAGGTAGAAAATCTTTGGTTATGCAGTTCCTCCTAATCTGGATCCTAGCAATATATATGGTGTATGGAGGATCCATGACACATAACATTTTCTCAACACAGTCTTTTCGGATAAAATGTGCTAGATAGGATGTTCATTTGTATCTGATGACCGTGTTCAACTTACCTCGTAGTAAATTGGTGGTAATGATCATTGATATTTCTTTCTTTGCAAGGGTATCAAAGAGAAAGGACACTTTGTGGGAATGAGATTGTATCTTGTGTGCCAAGTATCTATTATTGAGGTTCCTAGGTCATTCAATGTTGGTTAGCATATCAATTGTGTATAAATTAGTTTATACACATGCTAGCGCATTGTGTAACCACATACACATGTATGTATTGATTGATGTTGGCAACATTTGAGCCACAAAAAGACCCAGTACATATTTATTATGATTTAGTTCATTTAAGGATTAATAATCATAATAGTATTAGTTAAGATATTGGGTTATTGGCCTTAAAATATTTGCTGTGGTGTAAGGATTATGTTAAGATATTATATATTGGTTATTAGTCATATAGCTTCTGAGTGGCCCATATTAGTAATGCTATTATCCTATTAGTTGACCTAACTAACAGTACAGAATGGTTAAGTCATATATTTTTTTATTGATATCTACTAGGTGAAACTGACATGTTGATTGTTGATGGAGTATAGAAAAAAATAGAAAAGATTTAAGGGTAAAGTAGTAAAATGATAGAGGGATAAAAGGGTAAAATCATATGTGCATCAGAAAAAAAAAAAAAAACTTAAACAAAGATTTGTGTCTCCACTGTGTGTTTCAGAAAGAAGAAGAGAGGAAACCTGATGGTTTTCTGGAGTGTAAGCTATAGTGATTGGACAAGAAGAAGGAATAACAAGCAATAAGGTAAAAAAAAAATTGTAAAATTGTTTTATTTCTGTAATTGTATATCACACTTACAATAAAGATATGTTCCCTTTTTATAGGTTTTTATAAAAACTAAATAATAAACTTTATATGTGTGGATATGTGCATTCTCAATATCCTTCCCTCGAGCTGGACGATATTTATCATACTAAGCTTGTTCACAAAATTTTGGAAGAGAACCGATTGTAGGATTTTCGTTAACATGTTTGCTAGTTGATCAGAAGATTGAATAGGTAGAAGATGTAGGAGTTTGTCTTGTATTTTCTCATGAATCACATGAAAGTAATATACATTTCATTTTGTTTGAAAATAGGTGATCATGCTATATAATTTTAATTGTATAGTGAAAATATAATCGATTATGAAGTGAATAATTGATTATGTCAACTAAATGATTGTTATAATATATAATCGATCCTGTTATCCTAATTCAAAATATTTGAATAACATAATAAATTATTATGTCTAATTATAATGGATTATATTAGTGAATAATTTTTTTTAAAAGATAGTTTTCTCTCATTCTCATTGATATTATTCTATACTTTGAGAAATATAGTTTTGCTGCTAATTCATGCTATATATTTTTCATTGTAAATCTATCACATTATTGATAACTTTGAACCAAGATTTGATATGTTTGTGATAGATAATTTAGTGTTTTATTATCTTTGTAAATCTTCTTGAACAGTGTCTCAAGGAATGATTTTTTCTTCTTGTTCTAGTCACGTAAGAATTCTTATAATTGGATAGTTCAAAATTGTTTGCATATGCACTTCATTACCAAATAACTATTTTAAAATATAAAAAATACGCTTAGAACTCATCATTATTAATAATATTCATCCAATTTCAGAATAATTTCGTCCCTACACACAAGTGTTCATCCTCAAATACAAAATACATACACACAAGTGTTCATCCTCAAATACAAAATACACTAAATTGTAAATGTACATCCTGATATGTTATAAAGGATCATTAAAAATAGCTTTATATTATTCTATAACACCTTTATAATATTAACCAAAATTCATGCAGAAAGTAATTTTCTTTCAATAAAAATGCGATTTATTCTTATTGTATGCATATAATTGCAAAAAATTATACACAACACAATCATCTATTTGTTAAAAATGCAAAAAAAAAACAGTTTTCTTAAATTTTAGGTCTCCATTGCATCTATAAATTAGTCCCACCTGAATTTTCCTCTATTATCCATTACTTTTAATAATATTATGATATAAATTAATGTAGTATGAACAAATTATCAATTATTTCCATTACTAACATCGTAAATAGAATATTACCTGAGAAAATTAATGCATTAAATGTTTCAGAAACAACATTAAATGTAAGAAACAAACGTCACTAGAGAAAGTGAGACAAGTTATATTTTAACTTTTAATGAAATATTAATTATTTTTATAGGCTTTATTTTAACTTTTAATGTAATAATAATTTTTTTCTTTAGACGAAATAATAAACTGAATAATAAATAATAAAAATTATAACAAAAATTAATGATGATAACATTAATTTTGTAAAATTAATATTTTCTTTGTTCATTTACTAGTTTTTTTGGAACTTGTATAAAATATACCTAAAATAACATTACGAAACGTAAACATACTAAAAAAATCATCAAATGGAAACCAATTTTTAGATATCAAAATAATTAGTTGCAATAGTAACTAAATTAGAGACCATTTTAAAAATAAAAAAAAATGGTTTCTAAATTAGTTTTTATTATTATTAAATAGTTTCTAAATTGGTATCTAATTAGCAATCAATGTTTTAACTACCAATTTTTTTTAGTTTCTAAGATGGTATCTAATTTAGTTACTATTACAACTAATTATTTTTATATCTAAAAATTAATTTTTATTTTATGATTTTTTAATAGGCCGTATAGATAAAAGAAAATGTTAAAATATTGTGATGATGGTTGCCTTCTTCAGTATAATGGGTGAATTACATAATTACATTTACAATATGGCAACAGGAAACTTGGGAAATCTGAATAATTTTTTAAAACTGATTACTTTTGGAACCCAGAAATGTAAGAACAAGACAAACTCCGAAACACAAAAAGTTTACCATAATACATTAATGTATTCTGAACAAATGTGGAATTAATAAAAGAAATTGCAGTAGCGAGTTAAAGTCATCCAAGAGAAAATAATGAAAATTTCTTAATTTATTAAGCTATCATTATCATTGATATTGTTACTAAACTCTCTTCACTTTATTTATTAATAAAATATCTTTACTTTATTGTCGTCTTATTTTTTATATTTGATTTTTTCGTTATCTTTTCAGTTTTCTTGACAAGAATAACTAATCACAATCTGATCCTTAAGTAGTTTTTTCTTGTCATAATAAATAACGTTCGAGTCAATTTTAAAGATTATAATATTAAATGTTTAAGATATAAGTTTCATTATCTTAGATGATTGTTTATTTATAACTAGAGTTATAACTAGAGTTTTGTACAAATGTGTGGATACCATTTAATAAAACCTAATTGTCTATTGATAATAATTTTAGGGTTTAGGGGTTACTATTTAGAGTTGACTAATTTAGAATTTAGAGTTTATATGATACGAATGATCGAAAAACCGATTAATCGAGTGCTTATATACACGTGGTTGACCTCTTCCTATACATATTTTGGATTGAGAAATAAAAAAATGAATGGTTAATAGAGGATGAGTGTGTTATAAGATTAGATGGAAAGAAGGAAGAATTGAAAGTGAAGAAAGGAAGTGAAATACCTGCATTTGATGTTGTGTGAGGTGAAGAAAAGATGAAGTAGCATTGGGATATTGACACGGCTCAATCAAAAACCCAAAAGGAAAAAAGATGAAGAGTGTTTTGAGGTATGAGTGAACCGAGGCAATAGCACAATGGTGCATCATAATAGAAAAGTGAGTATGTTTGATAGAATTGTTGGATGGAAGAAGGGTTTTTATAGAAGAATGTGTGTTTAAAAGAGGCTCTGAAAATGGCATTTAAAGCCACGAATTCCAAAGCTTAAAGCAGGGACCAAGCATTTAAATGCCTTCGATACCATTTACAGTTTTCTTCTTTCCATTTATTAATCCATTACATAACGCTTTTAATGTTTCACAAAACCTATCTCCAACTCATTCTCCCTGCACCGTCTCAACTGTTTCGTCAGAATACTACCATTCTTTTTCATCTACCTTTCTTCCCTTTTTAAACAATTCATATTTATATTCAAATTCTTTTTTTCTCATATTCTACATACTCTAATACTTATCCATATACTTTTTTTTTTTTAATCAATCTATAACAACTAATAATAAGATCAGTTTTTTTAAACTAATTTTCATACCTTCTTTTGCCTCTTTTATTCCTTTTTTATCTTTATATTTATTAATACACCTTTAGTTCCAATTGTCTAAAGAACTACTCATAAAATTTAAGTATTTTTATTGTATAATTATGTTATTTAATAAAATTAAAATATTTCATTACTATTTTTTTTTATTTTAATGAAAAATTACAAGTTTTCTATTATATAACTAGGACATTATAAAAGTTTATTCAAAATCTATGAAAATTTATAGGATTTAATTCAATTTTTTATTTTAATCCTAAAGGATTTAAATGATAATAGTGACATGTTAAGAGACTGAAATTATAAAAAAAAGGTTGTATTTTTTTTATATGGTATATGTTTTTGCATGTTGAGTGTTTATATTTGTATTACCGGGAGGCTGAAAGGCCGAATAGTCGATAAGACCGAACGAATGTGGAAGCTGATGATAAACTGCGATTAATCATAATTAAGCCAGTTTAATCATAAATCATGATTAAAGCGCAAATAGACCTTCGCCTGAGTCCAAAAGAAGGCCCACAATCGCTGAAGTTCAACACAAGACTATAAATATCAGAAGGAACCCTGTGCCAGAGGTAATCTTCTAATCCCTAATTTATCCACATATTATACCCGAACTGACTTGAGCGTCGAAACACCTTTGCAGGTACCCCAACCCGCCTTTCTTTGAGGACTTGCTAGACGGAGACGTCGAATACAGGAGCTGCAAGGACGAGAATACAGAAACGACAAGAGTCATTCTGAGAGGTACCCGACCTTGTAAGACATATAAAGGTAGAAGATTTCAGTTTTTCTAAGGTTGAATGGAGTAAATGTAAAACCAATATAATTTTGAGAATTTTTTTTTCTCTTATATATTATTATTGTATAAATTTTATGTATATGATCTTTATCGATCTTAATTCCAAAAAGTAATTGTATTCAATTTTTTAACAAAATAAATTTTCAAAAGAGTTCAAAAATAAATAAATCTTTTAAAAAAATTTCAAAATCAATTCACCTCTTAACTTAACCTCACATTTAACCTCTCATTTTTTTTTCCAACAATGAATATGGAGTTGTAGTTACAAATGTGAATTAGTGGTCCATTTCTATTTTATGACAAGTTTTAAACTTCATTCAAGCAATACCTATTGATTACTTATAAATTCAGTGTCAATTGTAAATTCAGTGTCAATTGTAGTAATAATATCATAATCAAAAGGCACTACAAAAAAACGTGTATAATGCGACAGTTATTTTTGCAAAAACTGACGTTTTTAACCGCCACATTATGCGTTTGTGGCGGTACCGCGTACTGCCAGAATTCTTGCCGCTACAAAGTTTAATGTGGCGGTCAATTGAGAACCGTTGTAGCAGACGCCATATTATGCATTGTATAAAGTGGCAGTTTTAAGCGTGTAATTGACGTCAGTTATAAAGGTCGTAATTTTAAAACTGGGTAAACCAATTATAACGTAAATAGTGACAGCTTTAACCGCCGCTTAATACAGTATAGTATGACATTTATAATATACTTTATATCTGTCATAATTTGAATATTAAATATTTAATTTTATTTTTAATATTTATAATAATTTATTTAATTCTATTTTATAATTTTATTTCGTAATATTATTTAATTTCATATTATAATTAAATTTCATAATATAATTAAATTGTAACATAAACTAATTTCATAATATAATTAAAATTGCTAAACATAATAATCAAAATATGACTTCATTTATTCATTGATAACAAAGTTAATAATGTCAAACTAATCCAAACAACAAGTAAATTAAATTGTCAAAATATAAATTCTTTCACTTTCTAAACATATTACAACTAAACTCTCAATCCTAATTTGTCTTATT
>Ga0123342_1009655_pt1 | contig 11436 bp, 4 predicted proteins | sample Turbeawhitnodule_FD_89960 | JGI IMG/M metagenome (GOLD analysis project Ga0123342, IMG submission 89960) | Root nodule microbial communities of legume samples collected from Mexico - Turtle bean Mexico white nodule | ecosystem: Host-associated > Plants > Roots > Nodule | place: Mexico: Nepantla... | reverse complement strand
TTTTGTGCTAAACATTGTCAATTTTGCTTATTATCAATTATTTATGTTTGGTAATTCCCCTCTTGGTAAAAGCTTTTTTTTTTTTCTTTTTTTTTTTTTTTTTTTTTGTTTTGAATGGCATATGCTTGAAGTTCCTAAGATGTCTTGCCCTTGAATTATTTTTCCAATAGACTTGAGATTCTCCCATTCATCTTAAAGCTCAACTAATTGCTTTTGAAAAGAATCCCTATATGCTCCATTTCACCATGAAGTTGCGTGTTGAGTGACCACAACCATGGTCACATGTCCTTGGGTCTCTTTCTTTTCAAATCTTTTGTTCATTTGTTTGTACAACTCTTGTTTCCCCTTCTCATTTGACTCATAATTTCTTAGCCCTAACATAAAGTTTGACATAGAATACAAGGGAGATCAACTTAAGACTTTTACATTTTTTACAAAATTTACTATTTAATTGAAGGTTATAAACATGAAATTACAAATCAATCTAAAGTTATTGATGGGCATGGACATTGACATTGTGTATATACTTTTAAAATGTGTGAAGATAAAAATAATTTGATTTCATTTTGGGCCTGCATTTAAAGGCCTGAAAACAGATTGGCCCAATCAGCAAATAACTTGACAATGCATCCTTAATAAAGTTTTGGTACTACTAATTAAGCATTTTTAATATTCATTCTCTTCTTTCTTTTGCGGAAACATTTCACACTCTTTGTAGTTAACACTTTTCTCTTTCTCAATCTTCTAAAGAAATCTCCTTTTTATCTTTATTCATGTATATTTAATCTTCATACACATCTTATTGGTAAGGACTTTTTTTTTTAAGTAATAGAGAAAATTATTTGAAATTAATGAAAAATAAGTTTTGTTTTAGGTTATATTATGAAATAAATATAGTATATAACTGAACCATTTTAGTTTTATTTTCTAAAACTACTATCTTTCTAAAACTACTGAAAAACTTTAGACAATATTTTATTCCATTACGAGAAAATTATTAAATAAAAAATAATTTTAAAAATAAAAAATAATTAGTTTCTATATTAACTATATTACATATTATTTTAGAAACTAAAAAAAATATTAATATTTAAATTAGTTTTGTTTCGATACACCCAATGGTCTCACATCACTGAAGAGTCGAGATCAATGACAGTTTATATATTTTTCTTTCTTAACCTACCAATATGCCTTTTAAAGACAAAACTGTGACGGGGTTGTGATCTCCAAAGCGAACAATACTTTTAATGTAATGATTGACCCTAGTAATAATATCTTAACGGACTTGACGAACAAATTTTTATTATTGATAAATAATTTAGATACTCGTAATTTCTACAGTGATTTCTAAAATTAATTAGTGATGTTGTTCCCTTTTTTTTTTCTTTCTGAAATTACTAGTAAGGAGGTAGTTTAGAGTAAACTCAACTCCACTAAAGAAAACAATGAACAAGATAGTTTTTATGTTATCTTTGGTTTTCAAGTATCTTTTTCAATGAACAAGATAGCTTTTATGTTATCTTTGGTTTGTGAGTTTTCGCAAGTTGGGAAAAAACAATTTTTTTATAATCGTAGTTCATAGTCGACTTTCTTAATAAACAAAAAAATTTAGATAAAGAGAGTTAATCTAGTTAGTTTTAAAAAAATAACTCTATATTATAACTAAATTTATTGATGATGTAGTTATTATGGAGAAATTTTTATTATAAACAATATTAATGTTATTATTGTTAATAATATTAATAGTAATAACAATATTATCAATAAATAAAAATAATATTATCATTATTAATACCATTATTATCAATAAATAATATTATCAATTAATAACAATAATATTATCATTATTAATATTATGATAAATTGGGTAATATCCCACGAATCCGGATAACACTCTTGAAAATCCAAGTAACATTTCAATAAATTCGACAACTATGAGATAAATCAATTAATATTGTTTTATTAAAGATACATGTCAAATACGAATCATGAATGAGATAGCCCACTACTAAACACTATGAATAAGCATGACTACGAGTAAGGTACACTTTTCTCAATACATCATACACTCCTATATACAAAGTACTTACTTTATCATCAGAGAACCTTTTACAAGTGAATTCCCAACCGAGCACTAAGAAGTGAGTACGAGAGGAACAAAGGAGGAGTGACCGAGCATTAAGGTAGGAGTACAAGAAAGATGTAGGAGGAGTGACCGAGAGATCAAAGACAATTGTTCCAACTGGTATTAGGTACTATTGAAACCCTATCAGTCTATACAAGTACACCTATAAAGATCAATATTATTCTTGACACATGAAACATAGTTACTCGTACATATCACATGTCCATGAACCTATAAATCTTAGGGAGTATTCTTCACACTCTTAATATTTTCATTCATACTTCACTTATATTTGATTAAATTCTTACTGACTTGAATGTTTGAGAACCTTCTGCAGGTGGACCACCACTCGACTTTGATTGTTAAAGTTCGACAATTCTTTAAATAAGAGATATATGCTCAATTACTCAACACAAATCCTTCACTTCACTTTAGATGACTCTATCACATACTCGGTAAGAGCAATATATACATATATATATATATTAATAATTATTTACTCTGACTTTTTAATCATAATATGGCCTATATATAGTTTGTTTTTTTTTTACAAAGTTTCATGTTAGGCGTCACTATGCAACTTGACATTTCAACTATGTTGACACCTCAATTAACAACAATTATTTGTCATCACACAAAAAAAATATTATTAAAAACAAGAAAAAAAGAAAGAAACTACAATAAAATTATGGAGGGACTAGACCAAAACTCATATGTTAACAAAAACGATACATAAATAGACTATACTTATTCATAAAGAATTCTAAAAACAGACTAGATGGAAGCCTATTATATCAATGGAATGATTTTTTATGAATAAATCCTAAATTAATCAACTTATCATCACACACATTCCCTTCACGAAAAAATTGAGTAACCCTATGACCTATATATAATTTATTATTAATCTGAAAAATTATTTATCTTATGTGAGACTAAAATAACTGTGTTAATACAAAATTTCAGAACTTTTATCTTTTAATCATGCTGACTAAACTTTTATTTCTCACTGCATATGTTTGGGAAAAAAATATAAAAAAGGTAAAATATTTTTATTTATATCGTCTTAAAATTAGGAATGACAATGTGGGTTGGTCCACCCCTATAAACTCACCTTGCATTTGGTCTACAAAATGCGTGCTGAGTTGGTCTATCCCACGTAGAATATACGAGCTGATTTTACTAGTCCGTCCTGTATAAGGGTTGATCCGCGGACTTGTGGGTCAGTCTGCATAAAACATAGTTTTTTAAAATTAATGAAAAATAAATTTTAAAATACAAATTTTGAATAAATTTATTTTTTTATTTAGATGAATTGGGAAAATGGTCTCCCAATATTATATTCATGACACATTCATAATAAAATATGAGTAAAATTTTCCCAATGTAAAATTCAGAGACTTTTGAGGCTATACAATCTAGAGATAAAATTTGTGTTTTGAATTGTACAATATTCCGGATTACACAATTCAAAATAAAAATATGTATTTTAGATTGTAGAATTTGGAATAGATAATTTTAAAAAAAATAGACTACATGAACAGAATATGGGAGTGCAGAAAAAAAAATTAAATTTTTAAATTATGCGGATCTATCCTCCTTGCACTTGGCCTTCACTACAAATTATGCATAAGAGATTTAAAGAGATCAATAAATTGAGATCAATAAATTAAAATAGACAATCTATCCCACGTTTATCTCAACGAACTACATGTCAACCCGTGCTGAACCCGCTTTTTCATTCCACTTAAAATGTATTAGTTTTATGCATCAAATAAAGATATATTTCATACATATTAGAAAAAGTTATGGGCATGTATCTCACAGTATCAGCCAAATTAATCATAAGTCCTTTTTAATCATTTCTCTAAGATGACAATTATTAAATCAATCAACTTATGTATATAATAATATGTTATTAGATGAAAATGTAATAAATATTGTTCCCTTCAATAATTTTGTCGAAAAATCTTTGTATTAATGAGATACGAAGATGATAGATGCAACCACCAAAACGACAAGATATTGAGAAAGAGATATCGAAATTATGTATATGAGCACCGGCCAGCATAAAAAGTAGGGTTAAATTGAATGAAAGTGTGTACTTTCATAGGACTCAACTTTAAATACATCAATAAAAAGTCAACAAATATGAGAAATAAAATGTAAATTAATATTTTTACTTAAATTAAAATTTTATAATTTATTAAATACTTAAACACAAAAGTCAGATATACTAGTAATTCAAAAATTAATTAAACTTATTTTTCATAACTATATTTTTTATAAAAGTATTTATTAATTTTTATAATAATTAATTTTTGTCGAAAAAATTAATTAGCTATCTTTAGTAGAATTTCCACAATGTAACGAGGTTAAATAATCACATGCCCTCCACAACCACTGAGTATATAAATTATAAAAATGTTGAATGAAAGTATTTCTTACTACTATTTTTTAAAGAATATTTTTAGTTAGTTTTTAATGAAAGCACTTTTGAGATTTTTTTTAATCCTTTTTAATATTTTTAGTTAGTTTTTTATGAAAGTACTTTTGAGATTTTTTATCCTTTTTAATATTTTTAGTTAGTTTTTTATGAAAGTAGTTTTGAGATTTTCTTAATCCTTTTTAATATTTTTAGTTTTTAACTTAATCTCAATATTTAAAAGAAAATTCAATAATTAAAAAAAATATTATATCTTAATAAAAACTATTTATCATAAATTTAAATATAACTTATATGTTAATGAATATCTATATGTATTATACTTTTTAATTTATATGATTTATACATTAAAAAAGTTTATTTATTTTTATTTATATTAATTAAATATTATTTATTTAGTACAATACAAACTAAAATATGGGTTTAATACTTATTTACAAACTTATGCTAGTGATAACAACACCAACATGTCATTAGTAAATAGAATTAGACCTTTTGAAAAAAAGAGAATTCTATTGAAGAAGAAAGTCTATCAAAAGACCTTCTAGCTTCCTTAAAATATTTGGAAGTGGATTTTAAGAAGAAAGAAAAGAGATAAAAACAAATTGATGTTTAATCATATTTTATAATTTAATCATTTTAAAAATAAATTAATAAAGTAATATAAATTAATTTAATTAGAATACATAATAAATGTAAAATATATTTATAAATGTTATATAGTCATAGATAATTAAAAATAATTAAATTTTATGATAAATGCTAAAAAATATTTAGGGTGATGTCTAGCAAATATACAGTGCGTTAAAAAAGACCACTAAATTTCTTATCATTATCTATATATTTAGTTTATTATATCATTATTAATTAATTTTTAAAAGTAACAAAATAAATTCTCTCCTTTCATTTCCTCCAAAATCTCACTTGAAACATATCCTTAAGGATGCTTTCATTTAGTTATGATTAAATTATATATATATATATAATAGGTATATATATGTGTGTATTTAAAATATATTATCATTGATTGATATATTATTGAGAAAATCTTGTGAAACTGATTGAACATAGAGGAAGTCAAACCAATTATATTGCGAGATTCATTGAATTGTGAAAAAAAAATGGAACCTAAAGGTAAAAAGAAGAAAAAAAAAATTGTATACATTCTTAAAATGACATTTTTCTTGAAAAGGTTAATATGCAAATAATATTGATTAGGTTAAAAAAACATTTCAAGAAAATACTTTAAACACAAAACATAAGTTAATAATGTCTCATTCAGATATACACTTCAGTGGTTGCCATTAACCTAGTTGGATGATGAAGATTTGTGACCAAGTGGAGTTGGATTGTTCCAATCCATTCCAAGCAATGCAAACACAACAACCCTTCATCATTTTTAATTTTACTTTTCTTAAAGCTTATCAGCTAACTCGGTCCACTATCATATCATTGCATGAAGCTATAATTTATTTTGTAGTATACATTATACATTTTTTATTATTATATGTTAGGGTACGTTAACTCTTTCTCTTCTAGTTCAACCAACTATGCTTCTCTTCACGCCAAAACCTGTTCATTCACATCTTATATATCTTAATGATTTCAGACACGTCTCTGCAATAATACACATCTATCTTATAGATGATTATGATTTCAAATAAACTTACATTATTTATCATAGCCAAGGCGAAGTTGCCTACATTTTTTTAAAAAATAACATACTTTAAAAAAATATTTATCAAATAATCCTACAGAGCAAGAAAATTTAATGTAACTAACATATTCTATGCTAAATGGTGAGAAATTTGGGGTGTGATGCAGATAGGTTTTGAAGAAGAAATCATTTACCCGTGTTCATTAGGTCTTGTTAATCAATAATTCAATTTGATCTAATTCAATTTAATTAGTAAAGATTGAATTTATGGTTGAATTTTATTTATGATTGACTCAAATTCGATCCAAACCAAAATAATTCACTCTTACACAAGTTGATTAATGGATTTAATTTGGGTGACCTGAGATCCAACTTGAGATTTATTCTTATATTTGTCTCACACTCACTTGCACTTGGCATAATCCTATGCAAATTTAAAACTCTCGTGGGGGCGGTGTGTCTTCCTTCATTTCATCTCCATCATTTTCCTTCGACATTCACCTCCGTTGCATCTCAATCTTAACATCAAACAAAGAAATCTAAACACTCTCATGGTGGTGCGCCTTATTCTTCGTATCAACCCTAAGTCTCGTCTCCATCATTATTTTTCTTTATTTGCCTCTGTCATCTCAATTCTACATTATACAAACAAACATAACCATTGTCGTGATGCACCCATCATCGCCTTTGTAGTTCTTCTCCATTTTTCACCTCCAATATTTGTCTCTATCTTTCGCCCCTTTACGTCATTTGTCTTCGTAGTTCGTCTTTGTTGTTCATCTTTGCTTTTCACCTTTGTTTCCTCTTTTCCAACACAATCTTGTCTTCTACCTCTCTTTTAAGTGAAATGTTTTGCATTTTAATTCTACATTATCTTCCTTTTCTATAAGGCTTATATATCTCTCTCTATCATTGTCTTGCTTACACTTTGCAAGAGCATAAGCTCTTCTTTACGGGTAAAAAAACAAACCAATGTGTGTTCTTTTAATGATTATTATTGATTATTCTCATATGAAACATAGTATTGATTATAACTTTTGACAATTTGTAATTGGTCCAGTGTCACACAAATGGAAAAAGATTAGTTGTATAGATCTACTACTGGCACAAGATGAAAAGTATGAATGTCTCAAGTCGTATGTCACTAGTAACATTCGCTCAAGGTCTTACTCAATATGCACCATTTGAAGTTCAATCATGTATGTACTATATCATATAAATTTGTCTTTAGTGGGGATATGGTGGGTAGGGCGGTGACGTTTACTTGATCCCTTTCATATTTTTTTTAGTCTTACAATAGTTGAAGCTTTGAATTGTGACCAAAATTAACTTAAAGGTGAAATATAAAAAAATTGAATAGGGTATGAAAAATGTTATTGTCTTCTCTTTTATTTTTTCATTTGTTTACAATTTGAATAAAAAATTATAATATTGCCTTCTCTTTTCTTTTTTTTCCATTTCTTTACAATGTGAATAAAAATTAATATTTTTTTCTAAATGTATAAATTGTTAGAGTAGTGTAGTTTGATATTGAATAATGCTACTCTTAGGACTTGTACCGTCCCGTCCTCGGATGTTGACCAAAGGTCGAAGTCAACACATGGTGGGACCCCTCAAGGGACTCAAGAAAGAAAGTCAACAGATTGACCGCTTGAGGCATCGTCGGGTTAAGGCGTCGCCAATAGGAGGCTTCGCCTCGCTAAGGCATCGTCTAAGAAAGGCGTCGCCAGGTTAAAGCATCGCCAAGCAAAGGCGTCGCCAAGATAAGGCATCGCCAAGCTGAGACGTCGCAAGGAGGCTTCGGGCCTCGACAGGTCAGAACAGTAACAAAGAGAAGAGAAAGGTGGCTTCAAGACCATAAGTCCTAGTACCAGTAGGGAGTAACCTAACTCGTGAAGTACCCATGCCACCGCTGGGAAACCCTAGGACAGATACGACCCATGAGGGGGCCACGCCCAGGGGAGAACCACGTGCATGGTACGAGAGGAAGGTAGATACACTCCCAAAGTGAGTGACTAGAGGATGGGACGCATGAGTTGGCATCCAGAAAGTCACCCCCTCGCGCCAAATGCACTTCGAGAAAGGAGGGTTTGCACGATGGATTAACCCTAAGTTGGGTTACGACGCTGTAGGGCCATCTACGAAGAGTCATGATCAAGTCAGAAGAACACGTGGCAATAAGCACTAAAAACATCAAGGCTTTCCCAAAAGTTCGCTAAGGTACGCGTTAATTCAGTTAAGATTCGAACGTTCCAAGGAATATTTTTATACGCTTTCAATGCGCTTGAATGCGTTTTAAACACGAGAGGTGTATAAAAAGGGACCTCGGGGCGTTTGAAAGGGGATCCGAGTTTTGACCTAATTCTTGCAGCTTTACACAGAGCAAAAACCCTAATTGTTTTCGTTGCGCACCCACTGTGTGCACAAGACGATTAGGGCAACACAGTTTCAGTCATTCAGTTATTTTTCGACCACCTTCAGAGCATTCTTTACGGTGTTCCGATACAGAGGTGCGTCACCTTTTGATGTTTCTCGTTAGCTGACTTGATCGTCGGAGTGCAAACGGCCGCGAGGGCGCCCCTTTGTTCACTTCTTTTCAGGTACTCACAGACGGAGCAGAACGAATGTGCCCTAGCTCGTGATGACAAGCCTCGCATAAAGACGACCCAGGTCAACCGGCGGGAACAGGACTACTCAACTACTCCTTATCCAGAGACAATATTTAAATTTAGCATCACTCATTTTACATGTATATATAATTTATTTTGTCTTTAAATTTTACATATTTCATTCATAAATTTGATCTTACTAATTATTGATTATATTTTTTTTTTATAGTGTTTAACATTTTGAAAAGAATTTATCTCTCAAAATATTGGAACTTCTATTTAAACTTTAGATTATATTTAATTTATGTTGATATATATGATTAAAATAGTTTGTATTAGTTTGAATTTTGTTATGTTTTTCTTTTCATATCTTGAATTAGTTTGAATAAATTTTTATAACTTCACTTATTAGTTTACTTGAAGTTTTGAATTAATTTCTATAAACATTATATTTTTTTAATTAGGTTGTTACTTGAAAATTACAATTTCTTAAAAAAAAGTTTTTCAAAATCTAATTGATCAAACTCAATTCAACCGCTAAAAAATGAGTTGAGTTGGATTATGTTTTAAAAACGCAGAAACTCTACCTAACCTAATAGTTAACTAGTTTCTCGTATGTTTTAATTTTTTTAATCTTAGATTTTGATTCTCTATCCTCATTAATTGAAATTAATTAAAATAATGTATGCTTACTATCAAAATAATATTTAAAATATATGTATAATTATTTAAATATTAAAATATGTATTAAATAAATTTAAATTGAAGTTAAGTTAAGTTAAATCAATTAAGTAATTAAATTATTTTTTCAAATTATCACTTTATGTTATTTGTAACATACTTAAAAGGTCATAGTACTTAAAATTATTATAAATTCTCCATAATCATAACGTATTATCAATTTACACATAGTAATTAACAACTTTTTATTAATAAAACACATCATATCTTAAAATCTATCAACCTAAAATCATATAAATTTATCATTAAAAAGGTTGTTTGAATGAAACAATTTCATATAAGAAAAATGATTTTTTTTTTCAAATTCTAACTTGATGAGAATTTATAGTTTGAGTGAGAAAGCATAACTTACATCTCTGTCCCATTTTTCGCTTAAATAGAAATATATCAAAGAACACAATGTACAATAAATTTAAAACCATTCAAAACTTACCCAAAATTCTTTCTAACATCTTTAACTACCATTTAACACTACATTAATATTTTAAAACTCATATAATATTATTTTAAATATAAATATTTTTATCTCTCTATATTTAGTGTCAATATTCAATTATTATAATAATTTTTAAAAATTTAATTTGGTCCCAAAATTTAAAAAAAAATATGCAAGTTGACCTCTTTCGTTAAATTTCTATCAATCAACGATGTTAACTGGTAATTACGTAACACACAAAATCACAGTTTTATATGATTACGTGGCACACAAAATGATAGTTTGATGCATACATCGAACAGAACATTATTAGGCTTGGCACCGTGAACGGTGGTTGTGAATTCCTCTAGGTTCCTTCTTGTGATTTTATATTTGGATTCGGTATTTTTTTTTTTTGGATTGTTTTGTTAGTTTTTGAAATTCAAAATTTATGTTTGAGAAGTGACTTTATTGCTTTGCGTAATAGTAGTGTTTTATTTTATTTTACAATATCATTTTTTATTTATTAAAAAATACTAAACTGAATTATAATTTGTAATCTTTTACAAAATTTAGGAATTGATTGGGCAAGTTGCCGGTGAAGAGTGAACTGAGAAGCCTCATTTTAAGGATGGTAATGCTTACCACTAGTTAATAGTGAAGAGGAACTGTTGGCCTAAGGTGTGTGGTGTGGTTGTGAACCCACTTGAGCATCCTCATGGAGAAGGTAACTACCAACACATTGAGTAATCACCAATTAACGTTGTTGATGGAAATTTAAGAAAAATAAATAAATTGTATATTTTTAAAAAAATTTATAATCAAATTGATTTTTTTATACCTTTATTTTATTATTCTAGCTCAAAATAACTATATGTCATACAAAAAAACCAGTAACTTAATCATTCATCAAGCAACTTAAACATTCAATCTTTTCATACAATTTCAAATCAATTTAATTAATTAAAATATATAATCTCAAAATTTGTAATACAATATTTTTATAGATACAACGTATTAAACTATATTATTTTTACATAATTTAAATATTTTGTTGGTTTTCCAAAATATTATAAAACTGTACCGGTATGGCCGAGAGGCCGAGACCTGAAAATACTTGGCCGAGAGGCCGAGACCTTAGAAGACTTGGCCGAGAGGCCGAGACCTGAGAAAACTTGGCCGAGAGGCCGAGACCTGAGAAGACTTGGCCGAGAGGCCGAGACGACCGAGAGGCCGAGACCTTAGAAGACTTGGCCGAGACGACCGAGACCACTGGAACATGGTTGGCCGAGAGGCCGAGACCTTAGAAGACTTGGCCGGGAGGCCGAGACGACCGAGAGGCCGAGACCTTAGAAGACTTGGCCGAGACGACCGAGACCACTGGAACATGGCCGATGGCCGACCCATGCCATGATGATTTGGCCGATGGCCGACCCCTATTAC
>Ga0123342_1009654_pt1 | contig 11436 bp, 5 predicted proteins | sample Turbeawhitnodule_FD_89960 | JGI IMG/M metagenome (GOLD analysis project Ga0123342, IMG submission 89960) | Root nodule microbial communities of legume samples collected from Mexico - Turtle bean Mexico white nodule | ecosystem: Host-associated > Plants > Roots > Nodule | place: Mexico: Nepantla... | reverse complement strand
TTATTATAAAAATGAAACCCAATTAAGATAAAAACCTGCATGAGGGGTGTGTAAATAATAAAAAGGTGTAGAAAGAAAGTCCAAAGGTAAAGGAGAAAGCCCATTAGAGAAACCCTATAAATAAGAGTTCAGAGTAAGAAAAAGGTAAGAGTGAATTTTATCTTATGAACATTATATCGTTTCTGACTTTGGCATCGGAGCGACTTGCAGGTACACCCCCATCTGTGGAAAGGAAAAGCCGAGAAGCACTTAGCAGAATGAGAAGCCGAGAGCACCTAACGTGAGGAGAGGTCCAGAGTATCCGGCCCACGAAGAAACAAAGAGTCCAACCCAAGATTGAAAGATTTACAATTAATCTTGTCAACCTGCTTCGAGTGTTCTTGGTCCCTGTTGTAAGAAAAAAAAAAAGTAAAAAGTTAAATGGTTAATTAAGAAAAAAATGGATAGAAAATACAAAATATGAATGTGTTGGTTGAGTCATATTAGTTCATAGAGAAGATTTATAATCTAACCATATTTAATTCATGAAAAAATATATTTTTCGAAGAAAATTAGAATATATATTTTCAGGAGGTGTCACTCTTAGATTCATTATTTGCTGGGTTTCTTTTAGACATTTTATCCAATCTTAACCAAAAGTATCAGTGCGTGTTGCATACGAATAACCCAATCTTAACAAAACTTGAACGTAAAATTCTAACGTGAATATGAAACTTGAACGAACGTCCTATTTTTTCAATTTGACAGTTAAATTTTTTTTTTTTTTATCAGCAAAAAGTAAAATAGAATAAAGAAGTTACTTCAACCCGTATACATAAACCCGTGAAATCTGACACTATATCCTATTCCGGTTCAGACATTTCTATGCCTCATACAAATTACCTTATACAACTTTGCTGAACAACTTGAAATATGCACGTGATTCCTAAATTGGATGCCAAACGGTGCACACAATTCTATAAGGCCACAATTCCCTATTTGCTCTTATAAGGCACCATAAAATGAGATTATGCAGATGCTGTTTCTGTTGTTTGTAGGAGGATTTTGGGACTCCTCTGTAATTTGACAGTTAAATAAATTATTATTTTATTATGATATAATACTTTATTTTATAAAACAGTTGTAGAAGAATTGTTTTTACTATTAAACAAACTTTATTTTTTTTCTATTTCTTCCATGAGAAATGTCTAAAAAGTTTGTGTAAAAAGGAAAGTTTACAAATACAAATATGGAACAAGGAACAACACTGTTACAGATTGCAGTTAGGACAAAACACACGTACTTAGCCTCAACAATTGACTTCAATGATGCTCGCAACACGGTTTCTTCCTTTTTCAACACAGTTTCTTTCCTTCCTTTCTTGTTCACACTTTCTGTATTGCACTGCAACAAGAGAAACAATCTATTGCTTCTTCTGATCACTACAATGTCCCTTGCATCGTTTCTGCTTGTCTTCCTTTGTTGTGGTGCTCTTCCAGCTCTAGCTGATCCAAGAGCCACAGAGCTCGCAGTGATGTGCACAAACACAACAGCACCAATGCTTCAACGACAAGCTTTCTTAACAAACTTCTATGATGCCATGGAAGCCTTAACCGATTTGATTACAAGCCAAAGATATGCACTTGTGGTTAAAGGGACTACTCAAAATGAAACTGTATATGCTTTTGGTGAGTGCATGAAAGATCTGTCCAAACCAGATTGTGATGTCTGCTTTGCACAGTGCAAGACACGTGTCCACAGGTGCTCTCCGTTTCAGAGAGGCACTAATGGGGGCATGTTTTTCTTTGATGGGTGCTATCTTAGGTATGATGGCTACAACTTCTTCAATGAGAGTCTCAGTCCTCGGGATAGGACTATTTGTGGAACTGAAGATTTTAGAGGGAATTGGAGTGTGTTTAAGGCCAATACTGTGGAATTGGTGAGAAATTTGAGCATTGAAGCACCAAAGAATGAAGGGTTCTCTGCGGGGTATGTGAGAAGAAGTAATGTGACTATTTATGGGTTGGCTCAATGCTGGAAGTTTGTGAATAGCAGTTCCTGTCAGAACTGTTTGGCTGAAGCTATCACTAGGATTGATTCATGTGCCCCAAAAGGAGAAGTGAGGGCCTTGAATGCTGGGTGTTACTTGAGGTATGCTACACACAATTTCTATAATAGTTCAAACAACAATCCACCTCAAGAACATCGAGGTGAGTTGGTGCCACTGTTGGAAGATTTCAGTTTTCTTTGTTTTAGTAGATCTCTTCTTTTGAAATGATCGATATCACAGTGAAGGCAATCCTGTTTTGAAAAATTCTCCTTTTTTGAATATTTCCTGAACTCAAACTTGAAATTACTATTAAACTGGAACAACTTCATAGTAGTTAATCTTGCACTTAATAATTCTTTGTTTTAGGAGATGATTTTGGGGTTTTAAGGAAACTTCAAAGTACACATTTTATCTTTTTTAATGTTTTAATATTTCAATTCTTAACTGTACAAAGCAAAGATCTTCATGACTTGTTCTGTATTCTTAGAAACCATAAAGTCATGTGTTGATGTGTGCCAGGACACAAAAATTTTGCTATAATTGTGGCTGCTTCATCTGCTTCCTTGGCTTTCCTGCTGATTGTTTCAACAGTGATTTTCCTTGTGTGGACAAATTTACTAAAGCGGAGGAGAGGTATGTGTAATATTTTGGAATGTAGTAGATTGGTTAATTAGATTTTTTTAATGGTTAAACTTAAGTTACTGATATTGTGTTGTTTTTTACTCAGAAAGAAGACAAGTTGGTGTACTTTTGAACACAGTGATCAAGTCCAAACTAAATATGCCGTATGAAATTCTTGAAAAAGCCACAGATTACTTCAGTGATTCCAATAAGGTAGGAGAAGGGGGATCAGGGTCAGTTTTTAAGGTAACATCTATCCTCATCTTTTTTTTTTGCACCAAAAAATGTTCCTGAAGGATGGGCTAACAGTGTGCTATGATATCAAATATAGGGAGTTCTGCCAGATGGAACTACCGTGGCTGTAAAAAGACTTACTTTTAACACATCACAATGGGCAGATCATTTTTTTAATGAGGTCAATTTGATCAGTGGCATTCATCACAAAAATCTAGTGAAGCTTTTAGGGTGCAGCATTACAGGACCTGAAAGCCTTCTTGTTTATGAATTTGTGCCCAATCATAGCCTCTATTATCACCTATCTGGTTGCAATTTAATAATGTTTATCTATCTTAACACAATCTCTTTTAATTGAAGTTAATCACTAATGTGTCCTTTAACCTGCTCCAGGTAGAAGAAATTCTCAACAGTTGACATGGGAAGTCAGGCACAAAATCATATTGGGAACCGCAGAGGGTTTGGCCTATCTTCATGAAGAATCACAGAGAATCATTCATAGAGATATAAAATTAGGCAACATTCTCATTGATGAGAACTTCACACCCAAGATTGCTGATTTTGGACTTGCCAGATTATTTCCAGAAGACAAGTCTCATCTTAGCACAGCCATTTGTGGCACACTGTAAGTTCACCATCCCTCTAATACCAACGCATGGAAACAATTAACAAGATTAAGCATAGGGGAAGAAAATATCTTGTTTTATAAACAAAGGAATTATAAAAAATGCAGAGTTGATGTAGTACTCTTAAATCTTGCATGCAATGAGTTATAAAAATAGTAGTTAACCGAAGCCAAATAGAGCCATGAAAATTACCTAATGATGTCATTCAATAATTGTTAAGCACATCAGTATATTGCAAGAAGCTTCAAATGGAACCCTTTTGTACAATTTTAGCTCCTATACATTTTTCATCACCTAGTTCATTACTTCATATACTCTTTCCACACTATTATTTTACAGATTCTTTTATATTCACTTGTAGGGGTTATATGGCTCCAGAATATGTAGTTCTAGGGAAGCTAACTGAGAAAGCAGATGTCTACAGTTTTGGAGTTCTGATTATGGAAATTATATCTGGCAAAAAGAGCACATCCTTCGTTCAAAATTCATATTCTATCCTACACAGGGTAACGCTTATTATCATCGTCATACTTCTGTTAGTTTCATATTTTTGTAATTCATGTAGTTGATGCACTCAAAAAGGTTTTTGCTGTTGTTATTGCATACTTATATAATTCAATTGATGCCTTTAACATGTGTTCTTATCTCTCTGACTTTTCTTTTGTCCTTCTGTTCAAGGTTTGGAGCCTTTATGGATCAAACAAGCTATGTGACATTGTTGATACAATGCTGGAGGGAAATTATCCGGCAGAGGAAGCATACAAACTCCTTAAGATAGGGTTGCTCTGTGCACAAGCATCTGCAGAGCTTAGACCAGCAATGTCAGTAGTTGTGAAAATGATTAACAACAATCATGAAATTACTCAGCCAACACAACCACCCTTTCTTAATGGCAGTAGTGCAGAATCCAGCAAATCAATTTTACCAGGAAACAGTTTTCATCCTAGATCCTACACTCAGTCTTCAGACGACAGCATAACCGAAAGTCTGATTCATCATAAATGGGTTACAATATAAATTTGAAAACAAAATATAGCACAGTTTTTGTGTTACAAGCATTCCTTGTACATATTAAATGAGAAGGTGCTTCATATGCATTTTCTTCATAAACTGGTTTGGCTCAAAACATATGTATATATTACGCAATCTTGTTATTTATAAACTGTTATTGAACTATATTCTTAAACATGTTTTCTGGGTATTCTAAAAAAACTGTATTCCGAATACATTGACTTTTGAACATACCAGATATTAGTTCATCAATAGAATAAGACTTGGTTCAATTAACAAGGAAATGAACTTCATCTTAGGTGGTGTTGGAAACTTTTAAAGTCTGTAAAATTTAGCATTTTAGTGTTTTTCTTAAAATTATAGTTTTCTCTAATTTTATATGCAATTATTTAAATATAACTATAAGTAAGCTCAAGTTAATTTGAATTTAATTAAATTATTTTATAATGAATAAATTCAAATAACATGAATAAAAAAATTAATAAATTTTAAATTATTTTATATTAATTATATTTTTTGAAAAATAAAATAATTAATTGAATTTATAAAATTTTGTAGAAAAAAACTTCAAACGATCATAACTCTTGATAGATAACTCATATTGAGATGAGATAAAAATAAATTTTTTTCGAAATGAGGTAAGTAATCTCATGGCAAATATCCGAACAGAATTAGAGATACCAAAATTTCAAAAAATCAACCATTTACTAATAGCTTTTTAGTATTTTTTACACACTTTGTATATTTTAGTCTTTTAACACCATTTATTTAATACAAAAATAACTAAATCGTTCTTAATTTTATATAATTTATCAAATTAATAATTCAATTAATTATTCCAATTTTCTTTTTTAAAAAAACAAGCAAACTTTAAAAATAATTAAATAAATGTAATCGACTTAACAAAAGTCATCTAATCCCCACAACTAATTTTAAGTGAAATCGTGAACCTATAACATGAGTTCAACGTTAACATCTCTCTGCATTGAAGTTGCATGCTCCATTCACAAGTTCTTCATATGCAGTCCTGCCAACGAGGTATGACTTGTCCAAAACAGTAATGATATTTTTGTTTACCCAAATTCCTAATAAATGGTGCAAATTGCACCATTAATGTGGAAAAGAAACCCATTTTTTCAGGTTAGACAAATATTGAGTCAAGTAAACACCATAATGTTCCATTCAAAGTTTACCAAATTAACTTTGTTAAAATATAATATCTTTTAGCCAAGCCATTAATTTATTTCCAAAACATATTATATTATTTTACCATTTTTATTTATATTCTAGCTTACTAGAATATCAAACTTAGTGGATGAGATCCTCAATGTTGTCTAGCATTTAGGTTGTGTTTTGACTGGGGAGAAAATGTATGAAGATTTGAAGGAGTGGATGTGTGATAATTTGAGAGAAAAGTGTGAAGAAAGTTAGTATGTATGGATTGAGGTATAGTAGAATAAATTTGTGAGGAAAGTTTATTGAAGTTTGCGAGTGATGTGATGATTGTGTGAGATTTTTTAATCTTTTTAAAATGTGTAAAATGTAAGTTTACAAATTTACCCTTGTATTTAAAAATATTTAAATGATAAAATATGAGGTATTTTTGTGTAAATTTGAGTTAATTAAAATATTGTAAATTATTTTCGCTACGGTTGAATAATTATGTTTGGAAAAATAAACGAGTTACTTAACATTGTTGAAACATGAAAATAATATTATCTAAGCATATACAAATTTACCCATCACGCTAAGGCTACCAATTCATGCGTGAGACTATATATTATGGGTGGTCTGATAATGACCTGATAGTGGGTGGCTTGATAAGCCCAACAAACACTCGCTAAGATAAATTCTAAATGATTTTGATACCATATTAAGAAATGAACTTTAAGCCTAACTCATCCTCATAAAATCGACTTATAAGGTGGGGTTTGCACCCACTTATAAATTATGATATGTCCTAATCTCTAGTCGATGTGGGATCTCCAACACAAAGTATGAAATATCATATAATATGATGTAAAAATAATAGAAATAAAAGGTATTATTATATATATTATTGCATGAATGACACATCTATTCTATAAATGCAATGGAGAAATGAGTGGGCATTGGAAGGAGAAGCGATGCGAACCGCCACATTTGAATGCCCTCCAATGTGAGTAGGACACGTGGACTTGGGGAAGGGAGAAAGACAGGTGATGAGACGAGGAGCAGAGCATTAAATGAGGATGCAAGTGCCTATAAAGTGATAAGAATCAAATGATGAGGATGAAGTTGCAAAAGCCTCATTGGCCTACACCTGAGGTTGAGGGCATGTAAGGTCATGGGCTCAACCCGATGGTGACCAGCTTATGGATCATTTTTCGACCTCCGACTCACCCAAGCCTCATTAGCCTATGCCTGAGGCTGGGGACATGTAAGGTCATGGGTTCGGGCCGATGGTGAGCAGCTTATGGATCGTTTTCCGACCTCCAACTCACCCAAGCCTCATTAGCCTACGCTTGAGGCTGGGGGCATGTAAGGTCATGGGCTTGGCCCGATTGTTGGTCATTTATGATCGTCAACCGACCCATGTATCTAATGTAATGGTATAGCGCAAGTCATGGGATCTCAATAAATTAGCTTTAACTACCCAATTAAGGTTGAATCATAACTGTAGATGGAGGGGTTGGGATTTGGTCTATATATACCATGTGACACTGTATAAAAAAGATAATCTAATATACACAGGTAAATGGTATACTTATCCTATACCATCTTGAATGCCCTAAGTTAGAGGTCATACATACTTTTGTCTAGAACAATTGTGTTGTTTATTGAAGTATTTAAATGATTCATATTTATCTTCTATTTACTCGTATGGTATTATTAATATGGTCACTATCCTATAAAATTGTGCATAATAGGTTATAACTTTATAATTCATGGCATCTTCATCCATGAAGAGGTAGAAAACCCGTAAAGGTAAAGCTCCAGCACATGATGTTCTAGTTCCCAATTTCCAAGCAACAGAGATTGAGGATGCTCTAGATTATTCACATTATTTTAGTTCAAAATGTTAGATGGTGGTGTATGAGAAAAATTTTCACGGGAAACTAGTCTTATCATCGAAAGCGATGCATTTTCCATTGTTTTTTGCACCAACATTTGAATTTCCAAGGATTACAACTATTCCTTGGTATGAAACTTCCATATTACGAGGACTTGGTCAAAAAAATTTACACAAATCTAAAGTTCACAGTAATTGACCTTTCTATTGATATTAGCTCACAACGGATTGAAATAAAGGTTTGGATGAACGTGACAAATCTGAGGTATGATGGTATTAAGTTAACCCTTGGTACCATCCTTGAGGGAGTAAATTATGATCGAGCAGTGGCACTGTCATCCATGATTCGTGAAGAGGTACACGGTGAAAATATTAGAAATGTAGGTAGTTTGACTACGAATGACATGTTGTGTTCTCAAAGCAGTAACTTCTCACAAATGTTGAATGAAGATATTTTCATGTTATGGTGCATAAAAAATAATATATTGATTAATTGGCCCATTATATCATGCAACACATGATGAAATGTCGAAATAACAACATACTTCTTCCGTACGCCATTTTGATAACACAGATTGTGCAAGTATATGGGTTGGACTTGTCAAACGATGCATCAATCATGCTAGAATGGAATCACTACTTCGAAAAGAAAAGTATGAGGAAGTTGAATATCTTCCAATTAAATGGTGTTTGGCAACTTAGTAGGCCTGACGACCAAGACGAAGAAGATGATGAAGATCTACCATTTCTAGAAGAACATGTTCAAGGTGGTCTACCTCAACCCTCATTATGCACAAATGTTAACCCAAACTTGGGACGAGATTCAAAATATTCAGGAAAGTAAGACGAGCATGAGGTTCATATGAACACACGTGTAGACATGTTTGACACTCGTTTTGACAGAATTGATGAAAAGATTGACTAACTAGAAGATTGATGAATCAAATTGAACATCGTCAACGACAATGATTGTATTAGATTATGTTATTTTTATTTTTCATGTTCAACATTGTTATAGTATTGTTATAGTTTTTATTTAATTTTTATAACTAGTTTTATTGGTAGCCATTATGATTTTATATTCATTTTAATACATTTTTCATTAATAAAATTACATTGCATTACAAATATTAGTTATTAAATAATTTAACTAACACAAACATTATAATAAAACGAAATAATAATAATTAATAATAAAATAAAATTTTAACACAAAAATATATAATTATTTAAAATAAACAAATTATATAATAATAATTATTATTATAAATATAATAATATTATTTACATTTAATACAAAAGTATTTTCTAGTTATAATTTTTAAATTATTTATTTCTATATAAAAATTGACAATTTTTACATATATTAAAATTTTTGCATGTAAATTATTTTTTCGAAATTAATTATTCAACTATATCATATTATACTACTATTAATTTGAATTCTTTCAAATTTAGACAAAAATACATAATATTTGATTATTCTATTTTTTAAAAGACAATGGTAAATTTGTAATCTCACATTTTACATCTTTAAGAAAAATAAAAATATCCACATCATCTCATCACTAAGAAACTTTAATCATTTTTTCTCACAAATCCATTCTAACATATCTCAATCCAAACACACTTACTTTTTTAACACCTTTCCAAATTCTCACACGTTTAATTTCTCAAATTCTTGAACTTCCACCCTTCCATTCAAACACAACCTTAATAACCAAGAATTTGAGTGCCGTGTGTGTGGAGAAGCAGGGATCTTTTAGGAACCAAAATTCACGAGAAACACCTTCTAACCGTCAACGCATGCAAGTTTCTTCCTCTAACCAAGTTTCTCACTATTCTCAAACCGTACACGATAAGTTTCGTTTTTTTTAATTAAAAGTTACCATTCATACCACTTCTCACCATACACTCTTTTTCTTAGTCCACTACAATACTTCAAGAAGCTTTTCCATTTAGATTTTTCGCAAGAGTGAGTTTTTTTATCAGCATTCTCAAGAGTGAGTAGTAATGACATTGTTTCATATAATATCACATAGGATTTGAAACGACATTTGTGTTACACCAACATTCGTTTTTACAGGGTAACTGAAACATTAAAAATGCAGGGCAAGATGGTAAATTCATAGTATGTTGCCAACCTCAAAAATGTAGAACGATTCAGAGGTATGATGTTACCTCGCTGCTTCCATACACTACTCCTGTTGCTGTCATACTATTTTTTACCGATGCAACTCTCTGCATACCAAAATACTTCCAATTTTGAAACTTACATACTCAGTTTTGGTGTCAACCTTCATTGACTTGCCTTCCCGTTAAATCTTTCAATTCTCTCACACCAACAACTTCAATTCACTTCCCATTTTCCAGTGCTGCTTCTTCTTCTATGCAGATCAAATCATAGGTAAGTAACAATTTCCTCTAAAATTCTCTTCCCACCTTTCCTATTTTTATATTCTTGCTTTCGAGGTATTGTAAAACAAACTAAGCGACATCTACAACAAGACTTATTTTTGGTTCACTCTTCTTTTTTTGGTTTTCTTCAGACTGTGTCGTTGATCACTGGTTTGGTTCGTGTGGGATGACATGAATGGTTGTTGGCACGTGCGGGGTCCGTTCTCAGTTGATAGATAATAAATGGGCTAGGTTTTGTTGTGGGGCAAAGGTTTTTATTTCAAAACCCACTTTTTTTATTTTTCTTTATGTTTGAATGGAAAAGTATATGGGAAAAATTATCTACTATTTCATCATCTTCTTTTTATTTAGGTAATGTTGTACACTGTACTTAAAATAATAATAAACAACTTTAATTTAGTTATTATTTTTAAAATAATACTTTTTTACATTTAAGATATTTAAAAAAAAAACATATTTGTTATTGTATTTCATCTTCTTTTTCTCTCTTTTCTTCACACTTTTTTTCTTCTTATAACCAAACAAAACGCAGAACAAGCTTTAATTTTCATAAACAAACAACATAGAAAGGAAAATATTTTACTGCACTGTTTGTGTTTCTCAGAATTCCGTAATGAATTTCTCCTTCAAAACTATTCAATTTAAAAAAATATTTGCTAAACAAGTCTTTTAAGAAAACATAAACAGCTCACAGAAGCTTACTCATTCTTTTTCTAATCTCCTTCAACCTCTCTCCCTCACTTTCATACTCCACTTTGTGTCTCACACCACCTCCACCAACGGTCTTAACAATTTTATTTTATTTAGCTGCATTTTTTAAAAGTTCATTAAAAATGATTGTTAATAAATTATTTATTATTAATCCAAAGTGGGGCCTGGGGTGGAGTCACCTCATTTTTCAAACAGTTGGTCCGATACTTAATATTCATCAGCATCATTCATACGTCATGTAAGTGTGATCAAGTTTAAAACTGTAGTATTTTTTTGCATCTGTGTAATAAACAAGGAAAAAAGAACCAAAATCTACTTTTCTAATAGTGATTGCCAAAGCAGCAGTACTTTCTTTCATTCTTTGAGACTTGGAGGATGGCACATAAAAGGGAATTACCGACTTGAGATTCTGCCCTCTTCTGTTCACACGTTAGAGGTTACTTTACTTTACGAATGTTTCTCTTCCAAAGCCCCTCTTGGTCTTCAACTTGCCTTTCTTCTCAAGAACAGATAAGTTTTGGAATTCAACCTCACATCATGTGACATTAAATTTGTGATATAGTTGTTGAAACACGTTGTGACCATTTTAGCTTAAGCATAACAAGCAGTTGCACCTTCTTTGCTGATAAAAACAAAAAACAAGCAGTTGAACCTATTAGATAAACTTCTTGCTTGTTTCTGATTCACTAACAGAAATCGTAAAATTTGAACATGGTATGACTTTCTTTATCAGA
>Ga0123342_1009653_pt1 | contig 11438 bp, 4 predicted proteins | sample Turbeawhitnodule_FD_89960 | JGI IMG/M metagenome (GOLD analysis project Ga0123342, IMG submission 89960) | Root nodule microbial communities of legume samples collected from Mexico - Turtle bean Mexico white nodule | ecosystem: Host-associated > Plants > Roots > Nodule | place: Mexico: Nepantla... | reverse complement strand
TTATTAATCTAATAACCAAATTAATATATTACATTACCGTCAAACATGATCCATACACAATTATTCATTTTTTTATTGCTTAAAACTAACACCCTTAGAAAATTATGTATCAAATTAATTTTAAACATTACATAACTTACTACTCAATATATAAATAAGTAAATTTTACAAAAAAATTAAAAAAATAATATATATATATATATATATAACGTGGACAAAGTCGTGCCAAGTTGGCACGACTTCAGGGGTTGACGTGGCAGAAGTCGTGTCAACTTGGCACGACTTCATGCTGACGTGACAAAGTCATGCCAACTTGACACGACTCCTACATATGAAGTCGTGCCAACTTGACATGACTTCTACATATGAAATCGTGCTAAGTTGGCACGACTTGTCCAAATTTGTAATTTTTTTGAAAGCGGTCTCATTTTGATAAAAACGAAAAAAAAGACCCCATGATGATCAAAACTCCTAGTTTATGTGTCTTCTCATATGTATTTGTATTTATTAAAATAAACTATAAATTTATAATCTTAATATAAATATGTTAATGACATTTTTCATTCGAATTTTAATATTAAACATAAATATATAAAAAATAAAAAATGTGATACACCTCGATTACATAATTAGTTATGTATTTTAGTTAAGCTATGTCTTGTTTTTTTTAATTTCATTTTCTGAAGTTGACCGAATGTGTGTTTTTTTAACATGTTTGTGGCTGATATACCCTAGGAGTATTGTTTATAGTAGTCATTATAAGTTAAATTAATATTATTGAATGAAATCATAATATTAAGCCAAAATATATATTTTAATTGTTATTAATTCATATTTTATATTTTATTTTGAATTCTTATAACGTAAAAGATTAGATTATTTAAATTTGAAGTAATATTTATGTAAAACAGTTCATTATAATTTCAATTAATAACCATTTATGAATAAAATAAGTAATTATTTTCATTTGAAATTCGATAGTTAATTAATAAAGGAAGTTTTGAAAAAAAACTGTGACCCTAAAATTGTAATTTATTATTGTAATTTGTATTTTTTTTAAATATAATTTATTGCAAATAAATAAATCACATTTTTCTAAATTATGTTTATATGAATATGATTTTGTTTATTAATTTTTATAACAACTTTTCATTTCAACTATCATACCTACCTATTTTGTGAAGTATTAATTCAATGATACAAAAAATTATTCATAATTTTTTAATAACTCAAATATACTAAAAAAAATCTTCATATTTCATTATTTTTAAAATTATAAATACAAAGATAAATTTTCTTATAACTATCATATTACTCACATTTCAATAAAATTTTCTAAAAAATATATTCTAATATACCTCAATTCAAATATAATTTTTTTTTCAAATATCATCCTCAAATCCTATCACTAATTCAAGCTACAATAAATAATTAAATTTCATCGCTCTAACATACGCAAACTGTATTTTGAAATAATAATTTAAATAAAATACAAAAAGTTGGCTTAAGAAAAAAACATTTATTATGTTAACATGTACTATTTAATTAGTGAGATTTTAGCGGTTAGGTTGACTCGTATATGTAAATAAGAATTTAAATAAAACTAGAAAATTTGTGAGTGGGCCTAAGCAAAGATAAATAATTATTTTTTATTACTTGAGCATCAACCAAATTGACACTTTGTTTAATGAGTTTAGGGTTTGTAAATGAGTTTTCCTCTTTCTCATTTATTTTTGCTTACTATATACTTTTCCCTTTCTTCTATGCATTTCTTGACTTTGCTTTATTTCTCTGGTTTCTAAATCACTTAACACAAAAACTAAATCCTAAATCACTTTTCTCCTTTCTCTCTCCTTCTTGCTTTCTCCTTTCTAAATCACTTTTTGCCTTTCTTTGATTTCTCTCATTTCTAAATCACTTCACAAAATAATTAAACTCTAAATCAAGCATTCTGACTGCCATTGTTAGATCTAAGGTTAGATCTTCACTGAGTTGCTAAGTAATGTTTAGAACACTCACTTATTTTTTTGTGTTGCTTATTTTATTAACAAACTCTAATACGTAGAGAAGACGTTCAAAATTGAATTATCTTGAGGAGACAGAACAGTTCGTGTTTGGCTAAAGGTTCTTGGGTGGAGCTGAATCTCTTGACTGTTGTTTGTCTAAAGGTGAGTTTTGTGGTACATTTTTTTATTTTGATAATATTTATTTTATTTTTTGAGTATTATTTGGAGTTAAATCTAACGGTTGGATTTAATCAACATTATTTGGATTAAGAGTAATTTTTTATAAATTAGATCCCACTTTATTTTTCATTCTTCCTCTCATATCTTAGATTTTAAAATTTATTGAAATATTTGTGTGTTGCATTTCTAGTTTCTTTATTGGCTGGTGTTACATGTGCTAGAAAAAAAAATACAATCTAATTCTATGCAAAATTCATGGACCTTCAACCTACTCTTTTTTAACATAACTTTGATATGTACTTTAAAGTTCTACTGATTTTGGGTAATGGCAAAGTGAAAAATTGAAATCTATGCATTCAAAGAACGAAATGATAAAAGAGAAAAAAAAATGAAATCAACAAATTTAGGCACACATAATTATTGAATTCTGATCATGAAAAGGAATATAAAATTGAAAAAATTAAAAAGTAAATTTTAACGGGTGAAGATAAGTTTGAATGTATAACATGAATAGTGTAAAATATTGTTTCATTAAATCAATCAATTAACTCAAACAGTTAATCAATTAGTATTTTTATCTTAAGAAAGTAATGTAATACATACAATAAAATTTGCTTAAGTTAACAAAGTTATATATATGTGTATAACTATTTTAATCAAATTAAGTTACATAATTTAATGGACTGATTCAACATAACAATTTTTTTATGGTAAAATATGTAATTATTATTATTATTAAAAATATTTCCTAATAAGAGTTCTTATTTATAGAAGTTCATCAATTTTGTTTTTTTTTCTTTTTGTTCTTCGGTTCAAGTGTTTGCTCATAAACAGTGTCAAAATGAATATTTTGGAAGAAAAATAAACATGTTATTTGATATTTGGTGATAATAATAAAATTTGAGAGACTAAAAATATAGGTATAATAAAATTTACTTCCCTGAAAATGTTAATTTAATTTATTTTTATTTTTTTTAATTTGATCCCTAACTCCTTCCTCTCTTCGCACAAACCATTTTCCTGATCAACTAATAATTATGTTTAGAAACCTTACTCCTTATACAAAAACTTTTTTAAAGATAAAATTTAAGAAAATAAATTATACCCAAATGATATAATTTATTCATTTATTTATTTTAAATAAATAGATTGATTTCATATCATATAATAAATGCAATTATTTATTTTATTTCCATTTTAAAAATAATTGTAAAATAAAAAAAGGAATTATATCGTAGTCGGAAAAAACAAATGACAATTAAATTCTAACATGTTATGTTAGACAAATACAACACCAATTTGAGATATTTTATAGGAATTAAAATCAGGAAATATCATATTTGTTACAACTCAATATATGTTTAAATATATAACAAGTTTTAATTTATGGTTAAAAATATTATTTTTTATATTTTTATCATAATTGATTGACAATTATTTCTTTAAATATTATAGTTGTGTTAAAAAGGGTCTTAGAAAAATAATATGGAAAAGTAAAGGACCCTGAGATGGTAACATGTTGTACCACAACTTTATATACAATAATGACAATAATATCCAAATGTTATAAATAAAATATAAAAGTTAATAATTAATACAATATTTATATTTATATGGTAAAACATTATATGATTTCATTTCAATCTTAAATAATTATGTTCCGATGAATATTACCTTGAATAGGAAATCGTTCATGTTATTATTCTTTTTTATGTAAATTTTATTATTTAAGTAAGCTACCAACATATCTTTTAAAACAGTACACAAGAACATGAAAGAAAATAATTTTAAATCTTAATTGATAAAATAAAATATTCAAAAATAAAAATTGATATGATTTCAATCTTAAATATTTATGTTTTGATACAAATACAATATTGAATAATTAATCTACGCGTGCGCAGTGATGAGTAATGTTATTTATTAAACTTTATTATCTTTTGAAATTTATTTTGAAACATCCACATAAGCAACATATAAGCAAGATAAGAGCACGGAATCAAACTATATTTAGATATTTGTTTTCAATAACTTTATATTGGGATCTTGGAAATTTTTAATTATTTTAAGGTTATTTCTATTGCAAGAATGTAGGACGTTTTAAGTTTTTTTTTACATTTATTTGTGTCACGTCATTTTTAACACTTTATTGTAACTTTTGTTTTAACGTAGGAGTAGTATAAAATCTTCTTTTAATTTCTTGAAAAAAATAATTGTTTCAAGATAAAAATTAATAATTTGTATTCTTATAATATAAGGTCATGGTAATATTTTATAAAATTCAGATTTTAAAGTTAAAACTATGATCTAAGAAATGAAAATTTTACAGTCTTTATTTTAAATTTTATACATAACTACTCATTTCTAAACATAAATGTCATGTCCACTTCCTAAATTCCTTTTTCATATCAATCGTTTCACCCATCATTTTGTAATAAAAAAAAATTAATTTAAACATTAAATCGTAATTTACACAGTTTAATATAATAGACATGGTTTAAATTAATCGTAATTCTAAAACAAATTAGATAGGAAGAAAAGCGAAATGATATAGTCTAATACAAATTGAAAGAGGGTGGAATGGGTTGTTTTTGAAAAACAAAGGCCATTAAGCTAATATTTTATTGTATAATATCCTTTCATGATTATATTAAGTAACTAAATAGTAATAAAATAAATTTCAAATGTACTCATTTATCTTGTATTCTGATTGATTGTAGTATGGTTGATATAATGTATAACAGATATAAAAATAGTAATATAATGTTAAATTTAGAAATTTTAGTGGTTAAAGTAGTTGAAAATATTACTTTGATTTTTTATATTTTAGATTATACTGATTGAAAATAATAAGAATGTAATTTATGACCTTATTTATTAATGTAGATATGATAACACTTTTCTAGAATAAATAACATTCTCGATCTCTTTTTATTTTTGTCTAATTCATTCTCAACATCAAAAGTTTCATAGAACTCTCTCGTTTTAACCCATTGTAATGAAGTATTGTGAGAAAAAGAGTTTTGTTCCTCATCAAAATCAAGGTTCAAATTCTAACACTAGAGTGTTGGTTAATTTCATGAAGATGTCAGAGGATGGTGATATTACTCAAGAATCATCACATGAGAAGGTAATTGATTCATCTATTTCTCACTCAAAAGGTGCAACAAAGAAGAACACAAAGGTAGTAAAAACAAAGATTTTTTCTTGCAATTATTGCAACAAAGAGTTTTCTACCTCACAAGCTTTGGGAGGACACCAAAATGCACACAAACAGGAACGTGTTGTTGCAAAACATTGTCAAGGTTTTGATGTTAGAGGGTTAACACAATTTCCTTATTACCCATATTATTCAAGTTTTTACAACTCTCATTCCCTCCATGGAAGATCCTTCAATGAGGCTCTTGGAATTCAAAGTGACTCCATGATTCACAAGCATCGTAGGACTTCAAGGTATGAACATCCATTGTTTAAAAGGGATCATGAGAAGTTAATATTTGATGGGTTTAGAAATATGAAAAATGATTATCCAATTATAAAGAGTGATGCAACTCTTAGTTTGAAGTTGGAAGATGACAATGATAGAATCAATCTTGAAACACTCACTCTTTTTACAAATGATTATATCACTTCATCAAGCCAACTTAGAAAGATGACTACTCTTCCAACAACGGAAATTGTTGATCATTATGTTCCAAAAAGAAATTTCCAATGAACCATCTTCCAATGAACCATCTTGCAATCTTGATTTGTCATTGAAGCTTTAAATGCAGTATTTTGTTCCATTTTACTTGAGTCTTTTACTCTTAACAATGTTGTTTAATTTAAATTTTAGGAGGATATTATTTTGGGATATTTTTTCTTATTTGGTATTTTTTTAAGTGATGTGAAAAAGATAATTATGATATTTTCAACTGAAAATTAATACATTTCTGATTGGTTAGTGAGTTAAAAGAAAAAAAATATTCAATCCGAATTAATTTGACTTTTTCTAATGTGTATCATGTTATATGCATTTCTCAACTAATGATTAAACATTAATTTTATAGAGAATTAAACATGATTTTTATAAAGCTTTTATATATGCAATAAAATTTATACATGCTATGACATTTTGTTATAAGTTATCAGTTTAATAAAATATGAAAACCGAAAAAGCACAAGTTTTTGCATAAAAACGCAGAATGTACACACTTTTATACAGATACAATATGGGAATTACACAAACGTTATATCTTCCTAACATCACTCGTTGTTAAATTAGTAACTTTTTATTTTGGAAGTATAATTAAAAATTCTACTTTATCCTTAATTAATTGTTTTCTATTTTAAATTATACTAATTGAAGATAATGACGATAACATAATATTTATTTATTAATGTGGGTATGGTAACATTTATAGAGAATAAATAGTTTTGTCCACACCACTCTTTCCAGTTTCAAAAGCTTTATATAACTTAATGTTATTATTACCTTAAATTATCTTCATTAGAATACATTATAGTATATCCAGAAAAAGAATTTTAAGTTTGGTCAAGATCTTGGTCGAAAGTTTCTCTTTACAAAGAGTTTATTAGGTATTAGGGTTTCTAATTCCCTTCATGATTCAAAACTTACTATTAATATAAGATATCAACATTTGTGAAAAAAATACTATGGTAATTGAGAATGATGGATATGAAAATTTGGGACGTTATTATTCAATTATGAGGATATTCAATTATGAGGAGTGATGCAATTTTAAATTTGGAGAGAGAACATGATAATAGTAAAACTAATGTTAAAATTGAAATTTGGTCTCTTTTTACAAATGTTCTAGAGTTCAACGGGAAACATATCAATACTCTTGAATAATCACACTCAACTTTAAATGTCGACTCTTTATTGTTTTTTTTTATCAGTAAAAAAGAAAGAATAAATAGCACCACTTCACGGGTGATCCAACCCTAAAGGTGGCAATGCGGGTTGACATGTTTCGCATAGGCCAGCCCCGCATTTAGCCTGTAAAATGCGGGTTGGGTTGGTCTGTCCCGCGCAAGGAGTGCAAGCTGATTTTACTGACCCGCCTTGCATAAGAGGTAATCTGCGGGCCTACGAGTCAACCCACATAAGAAAAATATTTTTAAAAAAAATTAAAATTTTATTAATTATAAAAAAAAACCTTATTCCTACTACTAAAAAATGAAAATTAATTTTATCTCTGTTTCAATTCCTTCAATTAAGATAAAAAATATATAAATTCAAGTATGAGGGTTGTTAGAAGACTTGATTAAAAATAATTAAAGTTTTGTTTTGCATATATGTATGTAAATGTATAAGAATATCTTATCAAAATTTTGTTACAAAATATTTTAACAAGATGACTAATTATTTAACTATCATATTGAAACCTCTTCTTTATATTATTTTTTTATTAACAAATTTTAAATATAAGACTTTACTTAAAACTAAATTTATTGTCACTCTTCATACTAACTCCATGGCTCAACTAAAGGTTTGGGGCTGGGTAACCTCTAAAGTCCTTTATTTTGTTTTTCCTTTTCTGAATAGTGTATGGATCTTCTAGTTTGTATGTATTCGATTAAACATAAGTGATTTATTTAGGTTAGTTAGACTGTATTTGTTCTAATAAGAAGTTAGTGACAAACTTATGAGAGGGGGGGTTGTTCGTTTTTGTGCGCTTTTGTACATGGGTTAGATCACCTAAAGTGGTTCTTATTTATTTATTTTTTATTACGGATAAAAAACTAACTTCTTAAAATGATTAAAATAAAACATTATTTTTTTGGTAAATTAAATTCATTTTTAAATAAAATAAAATAAATATGACACTGCAATAATGGGTGAATGAGGTATATAATCCAACCCGTCTGCCTCGCTGTTGGCCCGCGCGGGCTGCGGGTTATGTGGGACAAGCTTAAGTGAGTCAGCGGGCTAGATTAGTGAGTCCGCCTCACACTTTTTTGTAGCGTGTTGCAGGTCGGCCCGTATAACCCGTCCCGCATTGTCATTCCTATCCAACCCTTATACAAATCATGAAAATAAAACACATCTCAACTAGCAACCCACATCCTAAAGAGGGAGAAGAGCCAACACCTAACAGAAAAAATCAAAATAGAAATTGTTTCAACAGCCTCAACTGCCTCAACTTAAACCAACAAAACTAACCATCCAAACAAGGAGCACCAACAAACAAATCAATACATAAAACTCTCTCAGGTTGTTTAATTATAATTTTAATATAAAATTATTATACATTTTTGTTTATTTTTTTGTTTGAGTGTTTTATTTTATATAAAATAGGTAATTGTCGACTTGTTTAAAATGAAAATCTATGTGTATTTATAATTTAAATATCTAATTACTAATTAGATTAACAAGTTCCAAAAGAAATATCTAATTATAATTTAGAAAAAAATCATTCATTTGAATGAAATTTGCTTATTTTTATTTGACAAAAAAAATTAGATCTACAAAATATGTAGAGGTGTTTTAATTACTTATACACCATCCACCATAATTACTAGCTAATCTCGAACAATAATTTTAGAACTAAAATAATATATTTAAAATTAACTTGCTTTAGTGTTTAATTTTTATTTAGTTATTAAAGTTTAATTTTCATATGTAGTAAGGTAGTCTTATCCTTAATCACCAACAACATCTTCTCTCTACATCCTTCTTAATCACTAGTAACATTGACCCATGTTAGAAGTAGTCGATCCTACATTGAGGTTGGAAGAGTTGAGACTTTCCATTTTTTATTAAGATCCATCATTGAACATATTTTTATTCAAAATTTTCAATTAAATTACCAAAGTTATTGATGAGAAAAATATTAACAATAGAATAATTTTTTATAATTTGATTTTATAAATTAATGTTTTCTATTTAAATTTATGGAATTAAAATTTTTAAAGAGATTAATTTTATTTAATCTGTACTTGGAGCATCTCTAATGGTAGTTTCTTAATGAGTTACTTAATATGCAAAAAAATCTAATATTAAAAAGAAATCTATACTTAGCAAGATATTAGGTGGCATACCCAATTTTTTCAACTCACAGAAAAATATTTTTTCTGAGTAAAAATATGAATTTCTTTTGTTAGTATTTCTTTTAACATCATACAACTCACAAAAATTTAAAAGGAACTAATATAAAATTAATATTTAATAAATATTAATTTTTTTCGATTAATATAAATTTTTAAATTGCTTAATAAATAAAAATAAATAAATAAACACTGAACAACAAAGAAATTATTTTCATATATATAAAAGAAACTAAAATAATTCAATTTTGAATGCAGTTTTACAATCCATACTTTTCTTGTGCATTTATGATCATATTAAAATCCTTACTTTATTATTTAGTTTAAAGGTCTTTTAGATAGTAAATCAACAAGTTTTTTTAATATTTATTTCAAATTTTATAATTTGAAAATAATTTTTTACATATTTTTTTTTAAAATTATGAAATTCCTTATACAATTTGGATTAATCCAAAAGAAAGTGACTGAATTAGTTTTTTTTTTAAGTCAAAATACAATAGATGGAATAGATGGAAAATAGATGGAATAGATGGAAAAGCAGTAACAACGATGATGACAAGGAAGTGACTCATAGCAAGAGAGTTGACAGTAAGATGGGTAGTTTTGTCTTTTGCACATCTTCTGAATGTGTAGGATTTAGGATAATCCTTTAGGGCTAGTTTCTTTTTGCATTTGTATGATTTTTTCTGGCATCTTCATAAACTTTTAAAATATTTCAGTAAAGCTCATTTTGGTATTTCAGTAATTAAAGCTTATGTCAGATTTCAGGATAAGATTGAGGTTTCTAAGAATGATATGTTCAATTTCAACATGATTAAGTTTTTCGGTATTAATACTCGTAGTGGTAAAGTTTTTCGCCTTCTTCTTATTAGATGGGAGTTTCCTTCACTTGGCTGGGTTAAAATTAACACTGATGGGGCTACTAGGGGATATCCTAATCTTGCTACTTGTGGATGTATTTTTCGTGGGAGTATGGGAGAGTTTATTGGTGCTTTCTCTGTGTTTCTTGAAATTCAGACTACTATGGTTGTTGAGTTTTATGGAGTTATACATGCTATGGAGGAAGCTCAAAAGATGGGGCTTACTAATGTTTGGCTTGAATGTGATTCTGGCTTGGTTTGTGTTGCGTTTACTGCTTGGACTAATGTTTCGTTGATGCTTCGTAATCGATTGAATATTTGTCTTAATTAATTACTGTGAGTGAAAAAATCAGGTTTATGGTTACTCATATTTTTCATGAAGAAAATGCATGTGTTGATAAGTTAGTTAATTTAAGATTTATTCATAGAGAACCATTTCATTGGTATAATAGGCTTCCATCTAGTTTGTTCTTAAAATCCTTTATGTATAGGTATAGTCTACCTATGTATCACTTTTGTTAGTATATGGGTTTTGGTTTCTCCATATTTTTGTATTTTCTTTGTTTTTTATTTGTTTAATAATATTTTTTTCATGTGATGACAGATGATTGGTTTTGCTTGAGGTGTCAGCCTAACTGAAATGTCAAGTTGCATAATGAGGCCTAACATGAAAGTTTTTATATAAAATAATAATTCATAAATTTTTAATTAACTTAAATATACTAAAAAAAATTCTTATATTTCATTATTTTAAAAAATTTAAATACAACGGTAAATTTGTAAACTTACATTTAGTATCTTTTAAAAAAAAAATCTTAGACTCTAATAAATTTTTCTCACAAATTTAGTCTAACATACCTCAATTTTATTTTATTTTTTTATAAAGTTTTCGTGTTAGGCATCACTATGCAACTTGACATCTCAGCTAAGCTGACACCTCAAGAAACAACAATCATCTGCCATCACAAGAAAAAAAAATATTATTAAAAAAAAGAAAAAAAAAAGAAAATACAAAAATATGGGGGGACTAGACCAAAACCCATATGTTAACACAAATGATACATAGGTAGATTATACTTATTCATAAAGAATTCTAAGAACAGACTAGCAGGGAGTCTATTATACCAATGAAAAGATTCTCTATGAATAAATCCTAAATTAGCCAACTTATCAGCACACGCATTCCCTTCACGAAAAATGAGTTACCCTAAACCTAATTGTCCCACAAAAATTAAGACAAGTATTTCATCGATTCTGAAGCATCCACGGAACATTAGTCCTAGCAGTAAACGCAGCACAAACCAAGGCAGAATCACATTCAAGCCAGACATTAGTAAGT
>Ga0123342_1009652_pt1 | contig 11438 bp, 6 predicted proteins | sample Turbeawhitnodule_FD_89960 | JGI IMG/M metagenome (GOLD analysis project Ga0123342, IMG submission 89960) | Root nodule microbial communities of legume samples collected from Mexico - Turtle bean Mexico white nodule | ecosystem: Host-associated > Plants > Roots > Nodule | place: Mexico: Nepantla... | reverse complement strand
GGAGTTAAATATGAGGCAGAGGAGATGGATTGAATTTTTAAAAGACTATGATTTCCAGCTGATATACCATCCTGGGAAGGCAAATGTTGTTGCAGATGCGTTGAGTCGTAAAAAGATACAAATATCTTCGCTTATGATTAGAGAGTTAGCATTGATTGAAGATTTCAGGAGTATGAATTTCAAGAGTTAGCATGCTCCAAGTTTTGTTGATTTATTTAACGCGTTTTCTTTCACTATTTTATATAAAAATACTATATATATATATATTTACATGTAAATAAGAAAATAAATAAATAAAATTACAAAGCAAATAGTAATACATAAGAAATAAACATTATTGTTCCTGCCGGTTGACCAAATGCGTCTTCGTGTGTCTACGTCACTCTCACGTCCAGAATCCCGACACTCGCACGTGCTTTCCCTTTGATTGAATGCCTGAAAACACAAAGACAAAGGGCGCCCTAGAGGTCGTTTGCACTCTGACGCTCAAGTCAATCTTAGGACTAGGAAACACCAAAACTCTCTACGTAAAACTGTAACTGTGTGTGTTAAGCGGCACAAATGAATAGCGTACCTTGTTAAGTTTGTTACTTCTCTTTATATAGACTGAAACTAGGGTTTTCACTGTTTCCATTACCCAAAATGGGCTTCCTGAGGGGGTGGGCCCCAACGCCACAGTTACCCACTCTTAGGATAACTTAGCACGTAGGGTTCCCTAACTGGAGTGCAACCTGTGACAGGATGACCACCTGGATGCCTCCTCGTGCACCTGATCTCTGTGGTCGCCTGTCTTGGGAGTGCCCTAGTTGTTCACGTGTCATGCATGCAACTCACCGCTGGAACGTGACCCTCACAGGTCGTATCCTTTCCAGTGGCTCTATACTTGTGTTACGCCTAAACGCGTCATCCACTCCACACGCATGGACTCTCGTGACCTAGGCTTCTCCCTTTCTGATAATTGGTGTGTGGTTTGGGATCCACCTCTCGTGGCCCAGCTCTGTGGTTCGAGCCCCGATGTCTGACCTCTCAACACTGCCTAGTGGCACGTCGGTACATCCTGGTGACCGATGTCTGACCACTCTTTGGTTTCTTGCACACGTGTCTCGTGAGATACTGACCCACGCCGCTCATGGGACCCCGCTTACATGGTCCCATATTACTAGTGGTCAACGATGCCCGAGGACTAGTCGGTACAATTACCATATACAAATAATTAAAAAAACTAAACATAGTAAAATTAATATAAATAATGCATAAACATAAATAATACACGTAAATAAATAAATTGTTCAAGAATAACCAAAATTCTTTCCTCGCGCTCCAAGTTTGTTTGATTTATGTATTTAAGATTTTATTTAAATAAGACATTAAATATTTTAAGTTTGTATTTATTTAAGATTTTGAATAATTTAACAATTTTAATTACGTATGACATTAAATATTCAGGACTTATTTTTTTAGCAACTTTTGTATAATTTAGGAATTTTATTTATTTCATATTTTTATTTAAGTAGAACATTCAATAATTTAGGATTTGTATTTATTTAGAAGTTTGAATAATTTAGAAATTTTATTCATTACAAATTTTTATTTAAGTAGGATATTAAATAATTTAGATTTGTACTTATTTAAGATTTTGAATAATTTATGGATTTCATTTATTTCAAATTTTTATTTACATATTACATTAAATAATATGTAATATATATTTATTTAGGATTTTGAATATTTTGAAATTTAATTTATTTTGAATTTTTATTTAAATAGAACATTAAATAATTTAGATTTTGTATTTATTTAAGATTTAAAACAAATTAAAAATTATTCCTTTTGGATTATTATTTAAGTAGAAAATAAAATAAATTAGGATTTGTATTTCTTTATAATTTTGGAAAACTTAGAAATTTTATTAATTTTAAATTTTTATCGAAGAATGACATTAAATAATTTAGGATATGGATATATTTAGAACTTTAAATAATTTAAGAATTTTATTGATTTTCGATTTTTATTTAAAAATGATAATACAAATGTTTGGATTTTATTTATTTAGGATTTTGAAAATATTAGAATTTTTTTTTATATTTTTATTTAAGTAGGAAATAAAATAATTTCAGATTTTTGTAGTATTTTATAAGAAAAGAAAAAATAATAATAACAAACGTTATAATATTACATTTATTATAATATTAATAAATTAAATAAATTACAGAATTCAACAACATTCTGTAAATATATTTACAATAAATAAAAATTTAAAGATAATAAAAAATAAAAAAGTAAAAGAGAAAGAAAAAATTAGATAAAAAAAAGAATATACGTAAGATTTAAACAATTATAAATATAAAATAAAAAATTAATGTATATAGTAATATGTGTATGTTTTAATTTTCTTTTAAAGTTCATTATATTATTTAATCTTGAAAATAAACAACTGATTAACTATTTTAATTCAATAACTATTACAAAAAGCTATTGAAAAAAAAATTACAATAAGTAGCCATAAATAAGAGAAAAAGCAATATAATTATAATTGACAAAAATAATTAATATAAAATAAATATTAATATATAAGAAATAAACATGAGCATATACGAATATAATAAAACTAAACATACAAAAATTAATAAACAATGCATAAACATAAATAATATACGTAAATAAATAAATTGTTGAAGTATCAACAAACTGTAACATATTTTAAGGAAAGTAAGTAACAATAAACAGATATATAAAAATTCATTATTTGGTATGTTAACCTTGCTTTAAAAATAATATTATCAATTTCTTTGAAGTTATTTAACATACATAAATTTTTCCATCCGTTCCAAGTTTTGTTGATTTATTTGGCGCGTTTTATTTCACTATTTTATATAAAAATATAATTGATATAATTAAATATATATAATTTAAATGTAAATAAGAAAATAAATAAAAAATTACAAAAAAAGTATTAATATATAAGAAATAAACTGACATATGCGAATAAATAAACTAACTAAACATATTAAAATTAATTTAAATTATACATAAACATAAATAATACACGTAAATAAATAAATTGTTTAACAATTAACAAATTAACTAAAATTTTGAGGAAAATATAAATAAATATAAATGTAAATAAGAAAATAAATAAAATAATTCACCTCAATGTTTACTCTAAATGCATATTGAATTACATGTGTTGTGATAAAATTGAATCATTTTAAAAAAAAATTGGGACCAAATTTACATATAAGAAATAAACATCAAACATAGACAAAGAAATAAAAAAACTAAAATAATAAAATTAATATAAATAATGCATAAAAATAAATAGTACACGTATATAAATAAATTGTTGAAATATACATAAATTGACACAAATTTTGAGCAAAGTAACATAGAAAAAATTATTTCATCCCGTTGTAAGTTTTGTTCATTTATTTGATGTGTTTTCTTTCACTATTTTATATAAAAAAATATAATTTATATATATATATATATATATATCAATAAATAAAAAATTTACAGAACAAATATTAATATATAAGAAATAAACATCAGCAGCATATGCAAATAAATAAAAAAAAATCTAACATACTAAAATTAATATAAACAATGCACAAACATAAATAGTACATGTAAATAAATAAATTGTTCAAGTATCAACCAACTTAGACAAATCTTGAGGAAAGTAAGAAACGATAAACAATTATGTAAAAAACTAATTTATTCTAAAAGGTGAATAACTCGAATTTCATAACTTTGTATGTTAACCTCTCTTTCAAAAACAATTTTATCATCTTCTTTGAAGTCATTTAACATACCTAAATTCTTTCATTCTGCTCCAAAAACTTTTGATTTATTTTTCACCTTTTTTTCACTATTTTGTATAAAAATATAATTTATATAATTATATATATACAAATTACTAAATGTAAATGTAAATAAAAAAATTACAAACAAATATTAATATATAAGAAATAAATATCAGCATATGCGAACAAATAACAAAACTAAACATACTAAAATTAATATAAACAATGCATAAACATAAATAATTACATTATTCAAATATAGATAAATTGACCCAAATTTTGAGGAAAGTAAGTAACAATAAACAGTTATGTAAAAAAAATGATTCATTTCGAATCACTCAAATTTTATTATGTTCTATGTTAACCTCTGTTTCAAAATCAATCTTATCACTTTCTTTGAAGTCATTTAACATACAAAAATTCTTTCATCCCGCTCTAAGTTTTGTTGATTTATTACTATTTTGTATAAAAATATAATTTATATAATTATATATAAATGTAAATGTAAATAAGAAAATAAATAAAAAATTACAAAATAAATATTAATATATAAGAAATAAACATCAGCATATGGAAATAAATAAAAACTAAACATACTAAAATTAATTAAAACAATGCATAAACATAAATAATACACATAAATAAATAAATTATTCAAGTATCAACTGACACAAATTTTTGTGGAAAGTAAGAAAACTTAAACAATTATGTAAAAAAGATGATTCATTTTAAAAGGTGAATAACTCAAATTTCATTATTTTGTATGTTAACCTCTCTTTCAAAAACAATGTTATCACCTTTTTTAAAGTCATTTAACATACATAAATCATTTCAATCCGCTCCAAGTTTTGTTGATTTATTTGTCACATTTTCTTTCACTATTTTTGTATAAAAATATAATTTATATAATTATATATATATATATATATATATAAATTACTAAATGTAAATGTAAATAAAAAAATTACAAAACAAATATTAATATATAAGGAATAAATATCAGCATATGCAAACAAATAACAAAACTAAACATACTAAAATTAATATAAACAATGGATAAACATAAATAATTAAATTGTTCAAATATCAACAAACTAACACAAATTTTGAGGGAAGTAAGTAACAATAAATAATTATATAAAAAAAATGATTCATCCTGAATCACTCCGAATTTCATTATTTGGTATGTTAGACTCTGTTTCAAAAACAATCTTAACACTTTCTTTGAAGTCATTTAACATACATAAATTCTTAGTTCGGGTTCCAACTTTTGTTGATTTATTTTGTACATTTTCTTTCACTATTTTGTATAAAAATATAATTTTTATAATTATATATATATATATATATAAATGTACATGTAAATAAGCAAATAAAAAAAATAACAAAACAAATATTAATAAACATCACCATATACGAACAATTAAAAAAAAACTAAACACACTACAATTAATATAAACAATACATAAACATAAATAATACACGCAAATAAATAAATTTTTCAAAAATAAGCAAAATTTTACCATCCCGTTCCAAGTTTTTTTATTTTTTTATTTCATATTTTATTTAAACAGGACATTAAATATTTTAAATTTATATATATTTAAGATTTTGAATAATTTAACAATTGTATTTACGAATGATATTAAATATATAAGGTTTCATTTTTTTAGCAATTTTGAATAATTTAGGAATTTAATTTATTTCATATTTTTATTTAAGTAAAACAATAAATAATTTAACTTTTGAATTTATTTATGATTTTGAAAATTTTAGAAATTTTAATTATTTTATATTATTATTTAAGTAGGAAATACAATAATTTAGGATTTTGAAAAAACATGAAAATTTTATTAATTTTAAATTTTTTTTAAAAATAATAATTTAAGAAGGTCATAAACCTTTTTGGATTCATATTAATTTTGGATTTTGAAAAACTTATAAATTTTATTTATTTTAGATTTTTATTTATGCAGGACATAAAATAATTTAAGATTTTTAAAAAATTAGAAATTTTATTTATTTGAGATTTTTATTTAAGTGTATTACATAAAATAAGTTATAATTTATATTTATTTAGGATTTTGAGTAATTTAGAAATTTTCTTTATTTCACATTTTTACTTAAGTAGAAAATTTAACAATTTAGGATTTATATTTATTTAGAAGTTAGAAGAATTTAGAAATTTTATTTATCACAAATTTTTATTTAAGTAATACATTAAATAATTTACATTATTTAATTAAGATTTTGAGTAATTTATGAATTTCATTTATTTCAAATCTTTATTTACCTATGACATTAAATAATTTAGGTAAGTATATATTTAGGATTTTGAATAATTTTGGAATTTAATTTATTTTGGAATTTTATTTAAGTACAACATTAAGAACACAAATTGGGTAAGCTGGCTTGTGTAAGTGTTTTTTTAGAAGGCTTATTCAACTTTATACAAACAAACGTCATTGAAACAATGTCATAAATGTTTACAAATTTAATACAGCCAAATTGCCACCACATGATTTCCCAAAATCCACTTTCTATTTTTTTTATTAAATTTTACAAATAACAATTTTTACATTTTCCTTAATTTTAGGTTGATTTGATATTGATATTACAGTGGAAAATGGAGGGTGCGTTCTCCTTGTATGAACAGGCTATTTCTATTGAGAAAGGAAAAGAACATTCACAAACATTGTCGATCTTGTTTGCTTTGTATTTTGGATTTGTATATTTGGTATGTCCCCACATTTGAAGCTGGTTATTGGTTTGACATGCAATATTCAAAGTGGACTTTCCAATTCTTACATGGAAATATTCAAATTGGGCTTTATACAATACTGCATTATAAAATATTCAAATTCGAATTTCCAATTCTGAAACAAATTAGAACACTATTCGGTTAAAATATTTCTAATACGGTTAAATTAAATAAACTTGAAATCTAGTTCAGTTAGGAATCTATACTTAGAAATATTTTCCATATTACTATATGGTATAACTGCAATACTACTATTTATTATTCATTAATTCTTAGGCCTTCTAATTTATTTAATGTTTATAAAATGATTTAAATAATATTGAATGAAAATCAATGTCATTATATTTTTATTTTTATATCATCTAAATGTAATGTTCCGTTATTAACATGTTGTGGTTTCCAAAACACAATACAATAGAAAATAGTTTTCAAACAATCTCAAAATATTCATATCTATACACAAAAAAAAGGAAATGACCTTGAATCTAATCTAAACCGTTTACATCAAAATTTGATTTTACATTCATATACATTTCTTTCATCAAAGTATACAAAATGTCTTTTTACACGATCAAAGAAATTGATTTTACATTGATATAGACTTCTTTCATCAGAGTATTAAAAATATGTCTTTAAACAATTACAGAATTCTTGTATCAATCCTACATCTGAAAGTTCTTTGATCCTACACATTGATCTTCAAATGCAGCCCACACAATAAGCAGCCGCGTGAGCGTGTTCTTCTTCAAATGCAGCCTACACAATAAAGTCTAATAAACCAATATAAAGCAATATCTAAATATAAGCAGTAACCAATATGACAAATGTCAAAACCAAAAACAATGGATCATTCAAATTCAAAAAGAAATTACCTTTGATCATAAACAGAGAACCAAAGACCAAAAAAAATTGAGAAAAAAACATGAAAGGATGGCAGAGAAGATCAAAGTTTGCAACTTTGATAAAAATCAGAGAACAAAAACAAAAAGAAATTTAAGAAAGCTTTTGCATGTGAGAAAAAAAGTTTTTGTTTATCATGAACAGAGAACCAAAGACCAAAACAAATGAGAAAAAACATGAGAAAACATATTGACAAACAAAAAATGAACATGTTAACTTAAAACCTATAAACATACCTCCCCAAAAATGTTCATGGAGGTAAAAATTCCCTTTGTTGGCCTTCTTATTATTTCATCCCAATCTGAATCTGATTCTGACATGTTTTGAACAAAAAAAAAACATTACAAAAAATGTAATCATATTATTACACATGGTAACCAAGAACATAAAAATATTATATGAATAAAAACCTGTTCTTCCAAAAAGACCAAGTTGAGAACTTTTCTCAAAAACCTTAAGAACCACGAACGCCAAAAAAAAATGCTAAACAATCAAAATAGTTGACAGCTTTCCTGAGAAACACAAAGAACAGAGAAGAAGATAACAAACAAAAAATGAAAAACATCAAAATAAATGCACAAAACAAAAAATATTTTTAAAAAATAGACTAAATAATTACCTATTCTTTAAAAAAATTTAAAGTTCAGACCTTTACTCAGAAACACGAACAGAGAAGAAGACCAAAAACATCAAAATAACTGCAAAAATGAGAATGAATGATAAAAAGGTAACCTTTTTTATTCGGAAGAATGAAAGACGAACTGAGAAAAGAAGGTTTTTTTTTGTTTATGAGAACTTATATAAAAGTTGACCTTTCCTCATAAACATGAATGACAAAGAAGAAGATAGCAAACAGAAAACCAAGAACATCAAAATAACGGTAGAAAACACACAATATCTAAAAAAATGATTAAATAATTACCTGAAAAATTAAAAGTTGAGACATTTCCTCAAAAACACGAAGAACAGAGAAGTTGATAACAAACATAAATGAAAAAAAAAATGAAAAATAACTGCAAAAATGAAAATGAATGATATAAGGCTAACCTTTTATTCAGAAGAATGAAAGACGAAATGAGGAATGAAGGTTTTTCAGTTTATCAGAGCTTATATAACCTCAAGAAACCTTAGAAAGCCATTTTCAAATTCAAAAATCGCACCATAAGAAATACCCCTAAAAGAAGATATCTTACTTCCTGGTAAGGCAATGACCAGAACGTGTGCAGTGGCCAAATGAGTGAAAGTTGAGGAGAGAAAGCTGGGATTTTTTGGAGGGAACGGAGAAGAGAAGGGTTTTGGAGAAGTAGAAACTGAAGAGGTTGAGGGGAGGGTGCTTATATGCAAAGAACGTGGCTTCGTGAGATGCTGACAAATGACATCTTTTCACTGGTTCCTTGATTCAGATATTTCTATATTTGGTAAATTTTCTTTGTGAATTTTTTGTTGTTGAATTTTCTGTGATTGACACGTTGCAAATGTTACCCTGTGAGTGAATTCCATTTGTATTATTTATTGATATATTCGGTTGTTAGAAAATAAAAAAGTGTGTTCACGTGTGTATCCAATCAGCTGGCTTTAATCTAAAGAGAATTCTCTGTCCACATGAATCTAAGAAGAAAGATTCCCTATAACCTTTTTGTATTTCCATTTTAATAAATCCAAAAATTACTTTTTATTCCATTTTTATCATTATAAACCTCAAAATAAGTGTTAAAATACCAGAATATGATGTTCCACATTCCTTCATCTTCAATCTCACTAAAACTTTCCTTGTCAAATTTTTCACCTTCCAAATTTGACATGGTGGTTGCAAAAAAATTAAAATTGCGAATGAAGCTGGAAGAAATGCGTGATTTAGGAATGAGGGTTCCTTGTGGGGTTTGGCAATTGGTTTCAATTTCTAAAAGATAGGGAAAATTTGGGCAATGGGTTTCGATTGCCTTTGAGAACTTTTGATTTTTGGGTTTCGATTTCACAATGGATTTAGTGAATTTTAGAGAGTAGGGTTCATGAGTTCGTGTTTAACAAAAACATGGCACACTTTTAGAATAACACTTTATTTTTTTTAATTTATATGTGTACCGATCAAGTCATCGGGTGTGATGACGTGTCTAGCAAGTGACTATGTGGGGCGTGCTCAGCAGGACACGTGGACAAGAGAAAGATGAATGGTCCAGAAGTGAGCATAGTCGCCGTTTGTGGAGGTGACGTTCTACAGTGTACATAGTCAGTTGTCGCTAGGTTTTCGTGTCATCGCCGTGTTAGATAATGGAAGATCAGGTGGTCTGACATCTCCGCAAGGAGCACATCGCCAGGTTTCCCAGTAAACATAGTTGAAGTTGTTGGAGGTTCGGGCGAGCAAGTTCAAGCGTGTGAGTTCAATAAAGGTGATCGTTACATCAGCATAGAGCGTGCAGGTCGAGTGAGTTGGAGGAAACAGCTCGCTCATCGACGACGGGATTCCCAGAGTGGACATTCGTCGATGATGAGGCTTTCTCAGCTAGAACATGCATGGCGTAGCAATGAGGAGGGTGGTATTTGCGACAAGCGATGTCACAGAGACGGTGTACTTTGTTGCATCCGATACTCGCCTTGTCGGGTGCTGTTCCAGAGCGTGCTACGTGCTAGATTACTCCTTGAATAGGAGACTTGGCCGCGCGACTAGTTACTACACAGAAAAGACGCTCAAGTTACCCCAGCCCAGATGATAACACGTGTAGGGTTGGGTACGACCAGTTACCCCAACCCAGATGACGACACGTGTAGGGTTGGATGCTACACAGAAATGACGCTCAAGTTATCCTAGCTCAGATGATGACACGTGTAGGGCTGGGTACTACCTGTTATCCCAGCCCAGATGATGACACGTGCAGGGTTGGATGCGAGCCACGCGTCCAAAGCGTAACTGCCTGGAGAGAGAAAAAACCTAGGTATAAAGGTAAACTTAACTGAATTTGCAGAGGTACGTTCATTACGGCTCATTGTTTTTTGGGTTGAGTGCACTTTAGTACGGTTCTACAAAGCATAGTTTTCTCTCAGTTTTTGGGTGTTCTTGTTACTTACTTGAGAATCGGAGCGCCACCGGCCGCAGAGGCACCATCTTGTGTTTCAGGTTCTCAGAGAGACAATCTGTGTTGTGGACTTGAAGGGCACGTGGTGTCAAAGCTGGTGAGGAAAGATCGTGACGAGGCATCGCTCTCGCGCTAGGTCAACCGGCAGGATCATCTGGCGCCCTCCGTGGGGTCGTATAAAAGGTGATTCCCAACCACAGTTCGAGTTTGGTGAAGTTTTGGTATTTTCTGTTCGACTGCTTGCTGTCGCAGTCGGTTTTCTGGAGTTTTCACCATTCGTTTGGAGTTTCTTTGAGTTGTTGAGTTTGCTGAGAAAGGATGAGGACAGCGCGGTCCAGTTCAGTCGCGCCGTCAACCGAAGAGGACGCTGTGTCTATGACGCAGGTGATGTAGATGATGAGGACGTTGCAGGAGAACGTAGCTGCATCGCGTTCTGAACAAGAAAGAATGCACGAGGCACTAGTGGCCTCACAGGCTAGGAATGAAGAGCTCAACAGAGTCAACGTAGAGCTACGTAAAACCCTTCAGGGATGGGAGGAGCGCGCGATTGGGGACAGATTTGCACCCCCGTCCCCACCGTGTAGTTTTCCCATGCCGTTTTCTCAGGAGATCATGGACACGGTGGTCCCTGCAAATACGGTAGCGGTGAAAGCATCTTTCACCGGGGTGGAAGATCCTGAGGCTCATCTCACGGCGTTTCACACACAGATGATGCTCTCAGGGGGTTCAGACGCGGTCTACTGCAAAGTGTTCATGAGCACTCTCAGTGGAACAGCGCTGGACTGGTTCGTCAGTCTACCTACTGGCCACATTACCACGTTCCAGTAGTTCTCCAAGATGTTCGTTGAGCAGTACATAGTGAACAAGGCACCGCCGTTGGTGTCTTACGATCTGTTCGACGTG
>Ga0123342_1009651_pt1 | contig 11439 bp, 4 predicted proteins | sample Turbeawhitnodule_FD_89960 | JGI IMG/M metagenome (GOLD analysis project Ga0123342, IMG submission 89960) | Root nodule microbial communities of legume samples collected from Mexico - Turtle bean Mexico white nodule | ecosystem: Host-associated > Plants > Roots > Nodule | place: Mexico: Nepantla... | reverse complement strand
GAAAACTAGTTTTTGTGAGAGGTTGTACTTGAACGCATGATTGAGAGTCTTCCTTATCTTAAACTTTGGTTTCTTAGTTAGTTCGCATTGTTCTAATTAATTTCTTGGGCGCATGATTCAAGGAAGAGAAGGTAAGCATTCCCATGGAGTATACGCATGGAACAAAGTGGGTATTGATTAAACTAGTAGACGCATGCTTTACTGGTGAGTTTCAGTTGAATCAAATTGGCGCATGTTCAATCTGGTTTAGCTCTGTTGGAGGATTGAGAAAAGATTAATCTTTAGAGAACCTGTGAAGAATTCAATGGTGGAAGAACTAGGGATCAACCACTTTTTATTTGCTATTTTAATCTCTTTTATATTTTTTGCACAACTATCTCAAACCCCCTTTTTATCTTTATTGTTATTACTAACTTTTATTGCCTGCAGATAGATTTTAAACCCTGATCAACTGATTTTACTATTGGATTCGTTGGGAGATGACTTGGGGACATTTGTCCACAATTATACTATCATCTCTCTAGTGTTAGACAAGTCTACACTAGAATCATATTAATTTAACAGCAAAACGACAGCTATCAAGGTGATAGAGAACCCTAGAGGTTGAAATCGTCAAGGAGAAACATCATGAATCTTCTTTTCTTTCTTTCCATACTTGTAATGACGAACATGAGTGGTTTATTCTACCATTTGGGATTCGGAGTAATTTTTTCAAACTATTATGTATTGATGTGATATTTAAATATAATATTTTGTTCTTGATTGATGATTGATATTGTCATTTTATTTGTAATGCTTTTTTATCATGATTTAGATCCTTAGATTTGACTGAAAAGTATCTATAATTTTTTTACCCAAATAATAATGTTTGACATATTTGAATGCTAGAAAAAGATTTGAAATGTTAATTGTTATCAACATCTAATTGTAATGCTAAAGAGTTTTTATAAATATGCAAGGAATCAATATTTATGAGACTCTTATGCGAGGAATCAATATAAATGAATTTTATATGGGCATCAACATCAATCAAATGATAGAATATTACTATACTTTTCAAAATACAAAAGAGTTAGAAGGATGAACCCTAATCCCAATTTTTCCAATTGAACCAACAAACTCTTTAACTTGCTTTCTTTATAACCAACAAACACTAATCACACATAACAAACTTCCAACAAACTTTAATATTTTGTTTTCTATTTAGTGAATCTTATACTCAATAATTCAATTGTTTCTTGTGGGTTCGATATCCGTCCTTAGAGACAAATTATTACTTTTGATGCGGTACACTTGCCTTGCCATAAAAGAGTCATCAGTCGACTCTTTCCACTTCCAGATCTAGAGTCCATCATAATCTTTAAAAGCAACAAACTTAGTAACATCTCACAAAATACATCTTATATTTAAACTTTCCCAACAATTTTCCTACAATATATCGTATAAATTACCTATACTTTAGTCTCTAAGATTATAAACAAATCAGTGACTTGATAATTAATTCACTCCTAGGGACTAAAATAATTTTTTCCTAAGTCCCCATCAATTTTTCCTGTCCCTACCATTTTTGCATTTCTAAAATTTAAATTTAAATTTTAAACATTTAGTAAACCTTCTAATATATTAATTTTAACAATTAATTTCAATATTCAAAATTTCAAATTTCACTACTAAAAAACAACTTATAATGACCGTTAAATAAACAACATTTGAAGACGATTTTATAACCTTCATTAGTGGAGGTTTCGTTATAAATCAATAGATTTTAACGAAAGTTATATAATTGTCATAATAAAAAATATTATGACACTTAATTCAGAATTGTCGTTAATAAAGATAACAAAAGTAATTTTGAAACCACTTTTAACGACAAGTCTACCTAAGAAACGTCGTTAAAAGTCATCCTGAAACAGTTTTAAAGATGGTTTTATTTATGAATCATCGTTAAAAGTGATTTTTTTATAAAAATAATTCAAATATTCTAATATTCAAATATTACTATATATGCTTTCGTTCTGCATAATGATCAAATTTCCAGAAAAATAATGCATTTTAACGAAATTTTGGATACATATAATATCATAATTTAATATAAGTACAATAAAAAGTTCAACAAATAATTATATATGAAAAAGTTCAACAAAAAAAAACTAATAAACTTCGATTCATAGAACTAGTAAATTAAGAAAATATAAATCAAAATTGTCAAAGATCAGACACCCCAAAACTTAGAATGAACACATTCAACATATACATACACATATTTATAATAACATTAATTTAATTAATTAAATAACAAACAGTAAAATCAATAATAACCAGTTTTTAATTACACTTTCACGGCAAGAATGTTGCATGGAGGAAAGCAAGAACAATAGCTTGCCGAAAACGAGTGACAAGAGCAATGGCACGCAAAAACGAGCAACAGAAAAGCACGAATGCAACGCATGGTGCTCGACGCTTGATAGAGCAGCGGAACAATGATGGAGGCAGATCGAGCGGCAGAAACGCATTATAGTAGCACGTGGAAACGAGTGGGATGACACTTGATAGAGGAGCAGAACGGTGGTGGAGGCGGATTGAGCGGCAGAACTGCATGGCAACAGCGTTTGGAAATGAGCGGGACGACGTTTGGCAAAGGATAGAAGCGGTGGTGGAAGAGCGACGACGTGAGTAACGATGCTTGGTGGTGGATAAACGAGTGAAGATAGAAGAAGAGTGAAGAGAGGGCACACAAAGTGAAAAGTGAGAGTAAATAGTGATAGAGCGTGGGATTTTATTTTCGGCGTCACTTTCAACGATGGTTCATAGTAGAACCGTTGTTATATGTGTTCAAAGGTGCTTTTAACGACATTTCATAGTAGAGTTGTCATTTTTTGTGTCTCATTACTAGTTTGAAATCAGGAACCATGTTAAAAAGTTTGAAAAATTATAAAATTGTCACCATCTTTTCTTTTATGACGGTTTTGCAATAAGTTTCATAATTTGAGGTCTTAGTTTTTATATTTTGTACTAGTGTTTATAAATCTAAACAACATAACATGGTTTCAACATCAAGAGTAAGCAATAATAATTTAAGGGGAAAATTTATGCATTGTCGTGATTAAGATCTCCAAAAACAACCATAGTATCAATTTAAAAAAATGGAGATTTGGACACTTAACCTCAACGAAATGAAGAATGTAAACACAATCAATTAGACAAAAATGTTTACTATGCAAAACCTATCAGAGAGCACAAACAAAATTGTTCTTTAGTTCACCAATGGAGCCTCCAATAAAGTCATCACAATCGTTGCCAGAGAAGAGAGGTAAAAACGACATTTTTGCAATGAAGGAGTGAGAAAAAAAAACAACGCAAATAATTTAAAATGAAAGTTTTACGTCAAACTCTTTATGGTCCAATGTAAACAAAGATCATCTTAATTACAAAAATGTCGGGATTAAGATCTCCAAAAACAACCATAGTATCAATTTAAAAAAATTGAGATTTGGACTCCTAACCTCAATGAAATGAAGAATGTAAACACAATCAGTCGAACAAAAAATGTTTACTATGCAAAACTTATCAGAGAGCACGAACAAAATTGTCTTTTAGTTCACCAATGAATCCTCCAATAAGGTTGTTGCTGCCAGATAAAATAGGTAAAAACGACATTTTTGCAATGAAGGATTGAGAAAAAATAAAACAACACAAATAATTTAAAATGAAAGTTTTACATCAAACTCTTTATGGTTGAATGTAAACAAAGTTCATCTTAATTAAAAATGTCACCATACTTTTTTTTTATCACTTGTTTTTTGGTCCAAATAAATTATCTACATGAAAGTAAAACTAGTGTTGGCTCATAAAAATTAAAGTCCTCCAATGTATAATTATTTATTAACTAAAAACATTCCTGATCTGAGTGCAATAGAGAAAAGAAGTTGAGAGTAGTAAACGGGTTGTTTGGTATTAGGTGTAATTTAGGTGAGGTGAGTGTTTGAAAATGAGCAATGGTTTGCTTACCAAATTTCTACTAAACAGAGATGCATGACTAATTAATGCACATCTTTTTTTGGGTGATAAAACTCATATGTGGTTTACTCATTAACAATCAAGTGTGCAACATGCATGGCACTCCATCTAACTCTCTCCATCCACTATATATAAGAAGCAATATGATCTAATTCTTAGGCCCCCACAACCAACATTAAAGTGTGTAGAAAGCACGTAATTTCAGAAAATGGTGGAAAAAAGGGACACCCCTAAACCCTAAAACTGCATCACCCTTTTAATCCATCACATGGGGTAGTTACACCTACATCGTAACATGGGGCAACTGCTCAGTGTTAAATTCCATGTCTAAGGAGACAACATTAGGTAACTTACTATTATATTTTTCAATTTTCTCTTTCAAAAAACTTCCAATAAATGGTTCAACCACATGTGCATCTTTATAATTAGGTGTAACACCTCATGTTTATATACTTCAAAATCACCCTCTTTAGTTAACCTATATCACTTTAAACATAAACATATAATAATGTGATGTTTTTTATTTATTTATTGAAGTGTGAATTAACTCATTTGAGGCAGTTTAAGAAATATCTATTGTGAAATATGCAAATGCAAGTTAATCTGCATCGATGAAATTAATGAACTATTGTGTGGATAAACTAATAAAACATAATTAAGATGAAAAATAAAATACAATTGTTGACTGGCTTAACACTGACGTTTACAATATTAATCCCAGATAGTTAAATATGTAAATTAATTTAAGTTTATAAAAGCAAAGTTATACCAACTAATAATTATTTTTATGATTTAAAATTTATAACTCGTACAAATCAATAATTTACATTAATATAATGCGTGTTTAAATACCAAATATAATTTTCTCATTAATATTTGTATAATGTGAAATGTTTGTTAGATATTTAAATATACACATTTCAAGTTAAAATTTTAACTAATGTACCATTAAAATAGGCATGTTTTTATGCATTTACAAAAGCAAAGTTGACAACTACCTAAATCCTCAGAAAGAAAAAACCTGAACATTGGTAGCAACTTTACTTTAAGCCAATACATCACGTAATTGTAGTCTTAGCACATGACAACTAGATATTTTTAAATCTAAAATCTCGTACAAATATCTAAATCACCACCTATTGTATTCAGTGTCTAATATATTATTGAATTATATATATCAAACCTTTTTTATCTGTATGTTTTGTACATTAATTGAAGTAGATTAGAATTAGCCATACTTAGTATCTCATATTTTAATAAAGATCACGTTAATTAACACTGTAATTCTCTTTAATCATTCATTAATGTTCATATGTTATTAGTTAAAGTGGAAAAAAATTATGAAAAGGACAGGAAAGAAGATAACATAATTAAAGTGGCAAAATGTTTGTGAGGAACAAGAAATAAAATACAAAATGGAGAGAGTAATTTTAAGAGTTTTCGAAATTACAAATTTTTAATATATAGAAATATTTTTTCATGCATACAAATTAGGCATTAAACCCACATAAATTTTAAAGTTAATCATTTGTTAATCACATCATATAATTTCAATAAACTATTTGAAGGTAGATTCTTAGACCCAATTAAAAGACAAGAGAGATAATAAGTGTTAACAAGGGAGAAAAGAAAGGATAATTAAGAAATAAAGTGATATGAAAACGTATTGAAAGGTACATGACATGCAGAAAGTGAGAGTGAAGACAAGAGGGAAAGAATTTAACATAGAGCCGATTTTACAGACGGCCAGAAACATCCATCTTTGAGCCGGCTATCCCCATCTTTGCCAGCACAATCTATTCTAACCCCATCCTTTCCCCATTCCTTTATAAACAAACCCTCTTCACTTCAATCACTTTATATTTCATATTCATATTTCACACACACATTTCTATATATATAAACTTTTTTTCCATCCATGCAATGCACCATTAATATCATCAACATCCATCCATCTGTATCTTATTCTTCTTCTTCTTCTCTTGCATGGTGCAACCTTTTCCATGGCCAAAAAATCACACTCACAGCTCCGAATCCAGAAAAACAATGCAACCAACATTGCCAATAATCTTAATGAAATCAACACTGTCCCCACCAAGGTCAAAAGAACCAGGAGAAGTGTCCCTAGAGACTCCCCTCCTCAACGCAGCTCCATATACCGAGGAGTCACTAGGTTAGTACATATTCTTCAATCTCAATTACTTCTTCGATTTCAGTTACACCTATAATTTAATTTCATGGGTGTTCATCATCAGGCACCGATGGACTGGTCGATACGAAGCTCATTTGTGGGACAAACATTGCTGGAATGAAACACAGAACAAAAAAGGACGACAAGGTTTCATGCTCTTTAAATACTTACTCATGTGTGCGTGTGTCTGCAGTTTGAATATGTTTGATGAAGTTAGCTAATATTTTGAATCTAATTTACTTCCATGTGGTGTTCTCAATCTTCTGGGGTTTCTTCACATATATAATTACCTCAGTCTACCTTGGTACGTATATTCGATTATACATTCATTAAAAAAGAATCATCATGATCAGTTACATGGATATTAAGCAATTAGTTCTGTAATTCAGGTGCTTATGACAATGAAGTGGCAGCAGCACATGCTTATGATCTAGCAGCACTTAAATACTGGGGTCAAGATACCATTCTTAATTTTCCGGTACTTAATTATATTCTAACTATACTGCCCTTTTTGTAAATATTCTGTGGTTTTTCATATCATATATGTATATGCATCTTGCTTGTGAATTAGTTTAGAACAAAACACATCAAATTTGTGTTTCAATTGCAGTTATCAAACTATCTGAATGAACTGAAAGAAATGGGGGGTCAATCACGGGAGGAGTATATTGGATCACTGAGGAGGTAAATCTCTAGCAAGCTTCTTTTTATGGTGATCAACATAATTTTTCACCAAAAACTATTCCTTATACACAGAAGAATTTGTTCAATATTAAATTGCAGGAAAAGCAGTGGTTTCTCTCGAGGGATTTCTAAATACAGAGGGGTTGCAAGGTAGATTTATATCTATATTATGCATAAACGATAACCATTTCATATTTACATCAGTGGTAATAATCATCTTAATTATATATAACTAATCATATTTTGGTGACTTGTTTTTTTATGATCAGACATCATCATAATGGAAGGTGGGAGGCTCGGATTGGCAAAGTTTTTGGTAATAAATATCTTTATCTCGGAACTTACGGTACGTTCATCACCTAAAATACTTTTAGCCAGAAATGAAATGATAAGAAAATACTGCATTATCATTAGTAATTAACACAGGAAAATGCTTTGGATCTTTAACGTGTTGTTTGTTCTCTAGTATTTGCTATTATATACGCAATGGCAACACTTAATTAGTGCAGAACATTGATGCTATTTAATTAAAAATAAAGTTTAACCTTAGTAATTATCATTACAGATATTCAACGCCTGATTTCTAAAAGATGAAGCTTTTATTTTCATTTTGATGAATCCTTTTGGTACACTTGCATAAAATTCTCCCCATTTGAAACTTATATGAAAGAACTTTCACAGTTAGTATATTGTAAACCAAAAGCATCCAGAAGTAAAGTACGAGTTCAATAAATCTCTTCCATTCATCACATTCAATTCCGTTATTATTTAATCAACTTATTCCCATGCCATGGGTCTGCATGGGTCATGTATGGCAAATTTATCAGCAGTATTCAATGGGGGCAGGCAGAAAAGCCACCAACTCTTAACTGATTTGTTAACTTAACCTTTTCCTGCTACGCACTACACAATAACATGTCATTTTCATTAATAAACAAAGTTTAAATTGATCATATGATAAGCAATCATTGTAAATATCTTAAATCTATATCATCTTTAATTTATATACAATTATCACAGCTACCCAAGAAGAAGCTGCTACGGCCTATGACCTCGCAGCTATAGAATACCGTGGACTCAATGCTGTCACCAATTTCGATCTCAGCCGTTACATCAAGTGGCTTAAGCCCAATAACAACACCAACAGTAATGACCAAATTAGCATTAATCTCAGTCACATGAATAACAATTGCAGTAGCAGCAACTTCACCTCAAACCCTGATCAAGAACAAGAGCAAGAACTAAGGTTCTTCCACAACCAGGATTCACTGAATACTATTGTAGAAGAAGCCACATTGGTGCCACATCAGCCTCGTCCATCAGGTGCCACGTCGGCATTGGAGCTTCTTCTGCAGTCATCAAAGTTCAAGGAAATGATGGAGATGACATCTGTGGCCAATATGTCCGCACAGATGGAGTCTGAGTTGCCACAGTGCGCGTTTCCTGATCACATTCAAACGTACTTTGAGTATGAAGATTCCAACAGATATGAGGAAGTGGATGATCTCATGTTCAAGTTCAACGAGTTCAGCTCCATTGTGCCGTTTTACCACTGTGACGAGTTCGAGAGTTGAAGTGAGGTTTACATATATTTAATGCATGCAGGAAAGAAAATCTTATATATGTTTCTTTATTTATTTAATTGGTTGATTATATCTGTTAAAGACCACTCTCGAATCTTTAGTCAAGTTTAAGGTTTTAGAAGAGGTCATCACCATTCACAAAAATATTATAATAAGTGGACTTATTTTCAATTACTGAATATGAAAAAAATTTATCTGTTAACCATGCTTTTGATAACTCTTTTATACTAATAATAACGTTTAAGTCCATTGATGATGTTTTGACAAATAATTAAATAAGTGATTATTAGTTTTTAATATATTATAAAACAACTATGATGGTTCATTTTGTTGTGGGTTCCGAGGGCGGAATTTAAGTGCTCCATCAAACCTTATCAATGTCCTTACAACTTATCCTTTCACATAGTAATGTTTACCAAGATTAAACCAACAATCATGAAAAAAGGAGATGGTGTGAACCATTTGAGGCTAAAATTGAAAAGTGATAAAAATAATGTGGGCACTGAAGAATTTTGCTGTCACAGATCCCTAAAAAGGCATCCTAATGCATCTTATTTTGGCATGTAATAGTCTTATGTCCCACCACCATCTCCATACTGGAGAGTGTAAGAGTACTGGTTTTTCTGACTGGAACAGCTGGCATCTGATGATTGTATTCAATTATAGCAGCTTTGGATGGGGTAAAAAATTAGATGAATCTGTAACCAACAACATGATATTGACAAATTTTGGGGCTATTTGGATTTTCTGTTTCATAAACATGATGTTGAATTAATAGAGAAAAATGAATTTATTTGTCTGGGGACAACGTTTGCAGGGGCTGCAACTGATCTGGGGAACATCACTGCCAGTGCCAATCGGCATATAAATTCCACTGCAATGCAACACCGAATCGTTTTTTTTTTACGAAAGAAAGTGGGTAAAACCTAAATGAGAATATTTGAAAAAAAAAATTAGAACATTGTGCAAATCGTGATTTAGAACACCATTTACAAAAAATGGGCTGTCAATTTTCAAAACCATTGCAATCTTATAAGTTCCGTGCATTCTCTAATATATAAAAATTAATATTCCTATATTTTCTCACAGTTTCAAAAAGTATATATCTCTTCATAAGAATTTTAAATATATATTTAAAGGTTTAAAACAAAATATTTAAAATAAAATAAATATTTTCATCTTCTATCCTGTCATTGAGAAGTTATAAACTATCATCATATATTAAAAAAAACAATTATAACACAAAGTCATCAATTTTCATGCATTTTCACATAACCATCACGTGTCTAACAAAATTTCACAATTCATCTTTCTTATGTTAGACTCACAACACATAAAGAATTCACTCTACTTCCGGAAGACTCGTGTATTGAACTTAATATCCAGAGAGACTTACACCTGTCATACTACTCATTGTGAAATCCACACAGTCATACTCGTACTCATCTCAATGTCTCATCATCTCATATGACAAGGTAAATCCATTTGATCTGCTATGATAAGTTTTTTTAAATCTCAGACTCAGCCAAATGGACCTCCTTCGACTTCACCAACTGAATAATTTCATCTATGTGATTCCATTTATATGAGTAGAGTCAGGATTGTCTCATTCAAAGGAAACTCACAAATTAATACACCCTAATTGATGGAAAAAAATGCGCGCGGAAGCAACACACACAATCACCACGAATCAACTGCAGAAAAATAAACGACACAGGATTTAACGTGGTTCGGTCGCAACTACAACCTACATCCACACGGGCAACTATTAGGTTTTCATTATGTCTTGTTACACACCAATTACAAGTACAATGATCTCTTTAAATAAAAATTATAAAGGGACACAATGATTAAGCTCACCCACTAAACATGGTGTCTAGTCGGCTTAACCCAATTGATCTTGACTTCATAGCCAACACTAATAACAATCTCAACACGGTATTTCCTTTCCTGTCTTCATTACACTTTCACATCATTCCATATCTCATGTAACACATCAATGCACCATTCAATCACATCATATTTTAAACTTTTCTAAACAATCCAAATATCTCAAAATTCACTTAAACATATAATTAAGTTCCTTTAGTCATTTATAAATAAAATTTGGAATTTTCACTTAAAAGCAATAAGCAATAATACAGTAGGCTTTAAAATTAAAAATTAAAAATTTTAAGTTTTTTTACAGAGAGTCTAGCTTGAGTGAGAATGGGTCTAGCTTGAGCGAGATTCAACCCAAGAGCACCCAGAATTTCATCCTAGGTCTCACTTGAGCGAGAATGGATCCGAGGGCACCTCATCTTTCCATTCTATTCTCGCTTGAGTGAGAATTAGCTCGCCCGAGCAAGATATGCAGAGATCTTCATAAAATTTAATCATTCATAGCCAAACAAAACAATTTCAATAACTCACTTCACTTCAAAAGTAACTTACATTATATCAACTATATAAATCAACAATTTTTTCATATTCAAACAAAAATATCTACCATAAATCATCCATATCAAAATCAATATATTCACATTTTATCTCAAACAATATTTTGCATTACTTATAAACAATCATTCTTGCAAACAAAATTTGGAATTGGTGACCACGTCACCTCCATATCCAAATCTTCTAGTCTAGGATTCTATTAAAAATTTAAACTAGTTTCCATTACCTAAACTTAAGCAGATACTCACTAAGAGCTTCAAACCTATCAAAAGCTCAATGGTAGCTTAACCTGCACCATAGAGTCCTGATAAAAAATATAACTATATGACTAGTACCCTAAGCTAACAGAGATTAACCTTGAAGCTAAAAGAGTCACATGCAAAGCCTATATAGAGACAAACCTAACACTACAAGAAAATCATGAAATAGAAACCAATTTTTAGAGACCAAAATAATTAGTTACAATAGGAACTAAAATAGAGACCATTTTAGAAACTAAAAAAAAAATTGGTTTCTAAATTAGTTTCT
>Ga0123342_1009650_pt1 | contig 11443 bp, 4 predicted proteins | sample Turbeawhitnodule_FD_89960 | JGI IMG/M metagenome (GOLD analysis project Ga0123342, IMG submission 89960) | Root nodule microbial communities of legume samples collected from Mexico - Turtle bean Mexico white nodule | ecosystem: Host-associated > Plants > Roots > Nodule | place: Mexico: Nepantla... | reverse complement strand
TGCATCCACAGAACAAAAACGACCAAACTAAAAATGAGTTCTACGAATGCAACTATTCTAAAACAAATCAAACTATAATTACAAAATTACAAAATTATTTAGCAAGACCATAAAACTTTTCCAAACTAAACAATTATCATTTCTATTTTGATTTTTCACTACTTTATTTTGTTATATTTACTTTTGCTTAAGTGTTATTAAACATAAACGAAACTTTGTACCATATTTATTGTTTTCCTGTTCTTTCATTCTTTTTTTATATTCGAACCATTTAAATATGAATTTTAACAAAAGACAAATCTATTTAGATATAAATATATTATAATATTTACATTTTACAAATACAATTTTCTTTGTGTACTGGTATAGAATTTAAACCGTATTGGTTATAATTGATACTTCTCCTTCGACCTAGCTTTCCTTTCATTCTCATGTTCTTTAGTTCTCGTTCAGAAGTGTATCTTTAAGAAATTTACCGAAGATCAACTAATAAATAAATAATTATTTTATTTTATAGAATTAATTTTTATTTAATAATTTTTAGTAGTGTATTTAAAATAAAATATAAATAATCTATGTTCACAAATTTCATTTTACTTTCGTATGTTTTTTTTTATGTTTATACTATTTTATCTGGACATTATTTTATTTAGATGGTTTCGGATAAGTAAAAAAAAAAACTTTGAAAAGACTTGAGCAATCCCATTCCATATGTGAAAATTTGTACGAAGTGCATTGGCCCCTTCTATCACATTCCACGAACAAAGAAAACAGAAAGACTTGGAAAAAAATAGAAGACTGAAAAATTGGGTAATCTCATTACACTAAACTAAATACAATCACATATAGGACAAATTTCATGTTCAACCCACCTCACTTCCAATTAATTTAATCTTAAACCCTAAACTTACTTTAATCATACAAAATTTACATTACAATTCAATCACTGAAATCTAATTCCTTTTCCAAATTTGAAATTTCAGTTAAAAGTGACTTTTTATTCCAACATGACCCATACAAATTTCTCATCTATTTTATAAATCACATACAAAAAATTATAGCCATCCGCTTACTTTGGTTATTACAACTACAACTCAAGTTTCAAGAACAAATTTTAATTTATCTTGATTCAAAATAATTAATTTTATTTCTCTTATAAAAGTTAAACTTTAAAATATTATTTTATTTTACTCTCCCCTGCAAATTGTTCACACTGAATATGATTGTATAATTTCTAATAATTTCCAAAGTTCTTTCTCAAACATAACATTTAAATTCAAACTCATCTAACATGAAATTCTTTAATTGAAACAAAACACAAATTTAATATAAACATGACAATATATCATTTTGCTATTTATTCATTTCCCGAAAAATTCCAAAGTTACATTAACATTCTACTTTAAAGATAGTTTCCCCTAACTTAGAAAAAACTAAATATTTTTTAACTTGCTTCTAGGCTATTTGATTTATAAATCAATCATATCATTATAAATCTAAATCAACAGAGATTAATCTAATAAATGCAGATCTCATATGTGCGTTCAAAATCTCATACATAACTCACTAAAATAAAATATTAACTCAATTTATTTTAAAAGAAACATCTATGCTAAACTAGAATCAGGTATCACAAATAGAACTTAATCTAAATACTAACAATTTTAATTTATAAAATAACTTCTAAATCAGTTTATATGATAATTAAATATATATTTTATATCAATTTTTAATTTAATAAACTTCTTATTGTTTTTCTTATGAAATTACTGATATAAATTTAATGTTAATATATGTTAGAAATGTATCTTGCCTCCAATAGTTTGATTAGTAATAATAAATTTAATAGTCTGGCTGAAATAAAAACAACTAAAATTTAAAAATTTAAAAATGTTAAAAATAATAAATTACCGTATGACATATTTCTTAAAAGAAAGTTAGATATTTATTCTAAGCGTGAAAGAAAAAGAAGAAACTGAAAGTGAAGAGAGTTTGGGGGAAGACTTGGAAAAGTCTTCGTCAAACCATCAACATTACGAATTTGTGGCTAATATTAATATCTAATAATACATAGATGGCCAGATATGCATTGAAATATATAAAATTTAATAAATACATATTTTTAGGTTTACCATTTTTTTAGGATATTATTCTTTAAAATTGTTAACTTCTTTTACTTATTTATATAATCTAACCATTATATAAAAAAACATACATAATTTTTATAATTTTCGTTGATGTCATTCAATTAACAACTTTACCCTTTAAATAATTAAATAATAAAAAATTATTATTATTTTTTATTTCAAAATAATTAAAAAAACTTCCCTTTATAAAAATAACGATTTATGTTTTTTAATATTATTTTTATAAAATTATATATATATATATATATATATATATATTAAATTGCATTATTTTTTTTAATTAATTACTCATAAAAAATAAAATTATATATGTCACTATATAAAGAGAATATACCGGTTTTTTTATCGGCACTGAGAATATACCGTTAAATTTCTTTTATGATTTTAATTTTGAAATTGTGGTAATTATTTTTATTTTTAAAAGTAAATAATAAATTAGTCTTTTTTTGTGTACATTTTCCTAATGTAATTATGAAACTCTTATTTTATTTAGTATTTTATAAGTATATTTGTTTTAAAAAAATTATAACAATTAATAAAGAGATACACCTTATATTTATAATTATTTTTTATGATATTATTTTTGAAATTGTGATAACTATTTTTATTTTTAAAAACAAATAATAAATTATTCTATTTTTTGTGTACAATTTTGTAATTATTGTTCTTGTCGATTGACATGCTCACCGGTTGACTCTGATGATGACAAGTTCTAGCTCCGTCTGTTTCTTTACGAATCTGTCCTACCTCTTGGTGTTCTGGAACGTCGCTCCGTTGAAACGGAGGGGACCCTACCTGTTGATTGCACTCCGACGATCAAGTCAGTACAAGTTCTAGCTCCGTCTGTTTCTTTACGAATCTGTCCTATCTTTTGGTGTTCTGGAACGTTGCTCCGTTGAAATGGAGGGGACCCTACCTGTTGATTGCACTCGGACGATCAAGTCAGTACAAGGCTTATAAGAATTTGAAAAGTAGTAAGTTTCAGTCTTGAAAACAACCTACCTTTACCTGGGGTCTCAAACCCCTTCTATAACTTACCTCTTGTAACAACTTTCCATTGCGAGAATCTAATCCCAACTAAAAGCATACAACAAGAAAATATTTTGTTCAAGGGCATACCCTTACAGTGCTGCAACAGAACTGAATCTTTCCTTCAGGGAGTGCATAAAATAATAACAGAATAACCACTAGGGTACCAACTCATGTATCAACATCAGGGGTCCAGTCTGTTTACGTAGGCACCCTCTCCGTGGTGCTACGCTACTTTTCACTATACATTGAACCTAACCTCTATGTTCCCTAAAAACACATGGGCTTAGGTTTAAAAGAAAAACACTTACTTGACCTAGACTCCATACGTACTAAGCGCACCCCTAGGTCCACAATTACCCTTCGTTAACCTTCTAGGTCTTACATGCGAAGGATTACCTTAATTATACAAAACGGACTTACTCATACAACTAGGGCCCAATTACATGGTCTGCTATTCTAGCCCAAGAGCCGAGCTAACTTGCCTGCGCCATGCACCAAGATCCGACCACCGAGAACTGAGTTCTGAGAGTTCTAGTCCAGTACACAAGCCCCCTAGGCTCGAGCTGAGCTTGCTTCAACAAAGAGACTACTTGCGTGCACTACTGGCTTACGTGTCCGTCTCACAATGGGTAGACGTGGCACAACGCACGAAGCATTTTTTAGGTGACATATCACCATACTTAACTGGGAGCGTACACGTGGCCTCTCCATCAACGTTGGAAAGACGTTGTCGCTCCCCATTCACATTCCTCACACTCTTCTTATTCTCCCCCTACTTCCTTCGCGAACCTGGGAAACCTCCTCGCCTTCAATCGCTCCTTGAAATAAGGTACTTCCTTCCACTCAACTCATGACTCTATGTTGGCATCATTATCTGAAGGAAGCTTTATCACAATCATATGGCCTAAGCTGAATCTGTTATGGATTCATTCTTTCTTGGTTATGTTGATCGTTATTCCTGCTAGTTTCATTGTTTTTCTTGAATATGAAATGCCTGTGGTTTTCCTTGCCTGAATGTGCGTCTGTATTTGCTTGTTGTTTGCATTTCTAGATACCATGTATGATGGATTACCACGCTATGTACCCCTGGGCACCAGAGAACCTCTTAGAAGAAGTTTTGATATATACCTCTCATGAACAAATAGTGACTTATATGAAAAGCGAACACCCAAAAAAGTGTACTTTTGGTAGGGAGCACGATAGAGCCCTTAAGTTAGTTCCATGTAGAAAGGACAAGCTAGTTTGTTGTGATGAGTCCTCAGACCCTGATGGTTCATTTTGTTATTTTTATGCCATTTTGTTTAAAAAAGTTCCCCTTCACTTACCTTTGTTTAACTTCGAAAAAGAGCTTCTCACCAAAATCAATGTCGCCACAGCCCAACTACATCTAAATAGTTGGGCATTCGTTCGGGGTTTCTCCATTCTTTGTGCACAGTTTGGCCTTCTGCCAACTGTGGAGGCTTTCTTGTATTTCTTTGAGGCCAAGCGTTTAGGCCACCAACTGTGGGTTTCATTTAATGGGGTGGCTGGGAGAGCATTGCTATCGCTCTTCCAACAATCTTATAAAGGTTTCAAGGGTAAATTTCTAAAGATACGCTGCAACAAGAGGGACCCAACTCTTCTAGATGAGTTTCCCTTATACTGGACCAAGAAACCAACCTTCCAAACTGCTCGGTGCCTGGACAACATGCCGCAATGGGACCAGGAAGTGTGCCATTTCTTCTCCAGCCTAAAGGTGCTTTTTGATACGACCACCCTCATAAGCCAAGAGTTCTCCCAGGGGGACTAAAAGCGTACATTGATATCTTTTTTCTCTTGCTCTTAATGATTCTTACTTGATTGTTGTTGCTGAATTTTTCCCATGTTTTTGTTACAGATAGTATGTTGGCCCCGATTAACAAGAAGGATTTGGCAGAGAAAGCCAAGAAGATGAGAGCGGTCGCTCAAGCGCCTTCAGCTCAGGATCTCAAGCTCAAGGTCGTTGTCAACGCAGCCCCAACCCCTACCGATGATGAGGAGACCTACTCTGGGCCGGTCTTCAAAAGGAGGCGAAAGACAACTGAACCTTCCGAGCAATCTGTCTCAAACGGGCGTGCTCCCTTTGACTAGGCTCCTCCACCAAGCCCACCCCGACCTCGTGACATGGTAGTGGTGCAGAAAGGTGAAGGCACAAGTGTCCAGGAAGAGGGGTTGTGGGACCCTAACTTGGACGTTCCTTCCTTTCTAGAGAAGGTCTTTTGCCTAACAAAGCCAAGGAAAAGCTAATCGACATTAAGGAGGATCGCTTGGTGGGCGAGGCCGTGAGGCAGCTGGGGCAGGGATTTTCTACGAGTTGCTTAGCCATTTTCAAATTGAAAAGGTGGAAGGGGTCGACTGAGAATAAGTCCCTCAAGGTCACTCAGCTCCTTCAACAAGTTGAAGACCTCAAACAAAGGACGACGAAGCTTCAGGAGGAACTCCAACAATCACATCAAGAAGCTAAGGTTCTCCTGACTGAAAAGTCCAAGGAGGCCTTAGACTTATCTGATAAGAATGCGACGCTTCTGGTTGAGGTGGATAAGCTTAAGGAGGAACTGGCTCAGAAGGATGAAGAGCTGGTTAAGAAAAGAGAAGCCCTCACCAACGATGCTGCCAACTCATACTTAGCGGGCTTTGAAGACGCCGCCACCCAGGCTTCAGGAATCTATCCTGGGATGGATTTTTCCTAGCTTGGCCCAGGCAAGATAGTGGTGAATGGGCAACTCGTAGAAGAGTAGCGTCCCTTTGTAACTTGCCGCCCTTCGTGGCACTTTGAACAATTTTAAACTTTTTTAATGACTCGTATGTATTAGAATTTTAATTTTCTTACTTAACTCTTTTAGCTTTGGCAAACTTCGACTATTATGTTAACAATGCATATCTTATTACTTGTCTTGATGAAACTCGACTAGTATAGACTTACCACCGAGCAACAATATAACCAATTGTCAATATAACAATAAACGCCATGCACCAATTTTGTATGGAAAATCTTAATGTTCAGGTGGGGCTAACCTATGGATGACTCATACCCCATGGACACAAAGAACATTTTAGCTCGCTTGAGTGTTAACTGACCTTTTAACCAAGGATCAGGTCTCTCGATCTTGTTGAATAGGACCTGCATGCTTAGAAGGACCACTCGCTTTTTTAGCATGATCTTCCCCAGCATTAAGGATGACTTGAGTATCTGACTTGGGTGCTAATGTCCATATCAAGTCTACTCTTTATTTCCTTTTCTTACAGTATCTGACTTGGGTGTTGGTTTACACACCAAGTCAACTCTTAAACAATTTCCTTCGCGGTGTGTTACTACCCCACAGGGTTAATCTCATCTTTCATCTGCAGAGCGCCCGATCTCGGGTGGTTTCATCAACGCCGATGTGGGTCTTATTACCTACCCATAGTTGAACAATTCTTCCGCAGAACGCCTACTCAGGTATCTTGTGGTCGTCTTATCTGTCTTTAGCCAAACAATCTTAGTTATAGCTAAATGTGGTTCAGGGCACCCTAACCCAGAATCTTACTAAGAAAGAGTCGTCCCCTCTGAATCACCGTGAACTTCAGAACACCTAGACTTGAAATATTACCAAGAAAAGGTCATCTTATTTAAAAGCAATTTGCACAGAACACCTGCTCGGGTATCCCACCAAGACAATTCGCTTTTTCTGGCCTCGAACAATCACAACTTGAGAACTCTTGGACTCAGGATCTTACCAAGTCAACTCTTCCACTTAGAGTATCTGATTTGGGTGTTGGCTTACACACCAAGTCAATTCTTCGATGTTGAGGTAGGTCGACTTACTAGCCCTCAGCTAGCAAGTAGTCTCAAGCCAATTCTGGGTGCCTAGACTCAAAATCTTATTGAGAAGAGGTTGCCCCATTTGAATTATATAGGTTTCGAGACGCCTAATCTTGGAATCTTACCAAGGAAATAATTTCTTTTGCCTTAGAATATCTGACTTGGGTGTTAGCTTACACATTAAGTCAACTCTTTGATACTGAGATAAGTCATCTTACCTGCCCTAAGCCATACCGTCTTAAGCTAATTCAGGATATCGGACTCAGAATCTTACTTAGAAGAGGTTGCCCAGAAGAGGTTACTCATGTGTGACTAATATTAATGTATAATAATGCATATATAACCAAATATGCATTCAAATCAATAAAAATTAATAAATAGATACAATTTCAAATGCTTTTCAGGTTTACCCATTTTTTTAGGATATTATTATTAAAAGTGTTAACTATTTTTACGTATTTATAATTATTCATAAAGAGAATCTTGAAACTATATTTTTACGATTTTACTTTTGAAATTGTAATAACTTATTTTTACTTTATAAAATAAATAATAAATTATTCTATTTTGTGTGTACAGTTTTCATATGTAATTATGGAAATTAAACTCTTATTTTCTTTAGTATTATATAAGTATATTTATTTAAATATATATATATATATATATATATATATATATAAATTAATAAAGAGATACACCTTATAACTATTTTTTTGTATGTGTACATTTTTTATAATTGTACTTTCAAACTGTGATAATTATTTTTACTTATTATAATAAATAATTTTATTTTTTTTACACATTATTTCACGAGTAATTATTAAATTAAACTCTTATTTTATTTAGGATTATAATTTTTTTTAAATCTTAATAAAAGTGAATTGCATAAGACATTAAAAGAAATAATAAAATAGAATATTAACTTTCTTTTTAATCTCTTGTGAGATTCACTTTCATATGATTTTTGTTATGTTTATACTATTTTATGTGAACATTATTTTATTTAGATAGTTTCATGTAAGTAAATAAAAAAAACCGTGGAAAAGACTTGAGTAGTCCCATTTCATAGGTGGAAATTTTTATGAAGTGCATTGGCCCTTTATACCACGCAAAAGAACAAAGACTTTGGTTGTAAAAGAGTGGAAGCATCATCACCTAATAAAAAACTTGGAAAAGACTTGAGCAATCCCATTCCATAGGTAGAAATGTGTATGAAGTGCATTTATAGCACGCAGAAAAACAAAGACTTGGTCGGAAGACTTGTAAAAGAGTGGAAACATCATCAATAAATGTCCCATATACCACTTTTTCCGAACAAAACAAAAAGACTTTGAAAATTGGGTCATCTCATTACACTAAATGACTAAGCTTCATATTTCATCCATATTGTATAAAACGTCTTATGCATCTTCTTCCACAGTCATAAATGCAACACCCCAATTATCAACTTCATTCTTAATCACAATTATAATAGCCCAAAAAACATGAAGTTTTATAAAAAAATACAAACTACATAACATCCTCTTTAAGTTTCAAATCTAGTCTACATCTGTATTAAATAACTAAATATATACAAAATAAAACAAAAATATATAAAGAGCATAAATAAACATGTTAAAAAGGTTAATATAATGAACATGTTAGAAGGTTAATATAATATACACATGTAATTTATCTTGAAAATATATTTGGGTATTATATCATTTCGTTTCAACAAATAGTTTTCTTAATTGATTGAACTTGTAAAATTCTAAAACAGTTAAGTGGAGCTAGAAGACAAAAAGATGGACAGAATTTAGGGTAAAGAAACAAATTTACTCCAAATCAAATTCTAATCTATTTGATACAATCTATTTGTAAAAGGATGACAAATAATTTTAGAAACTTAAAAAGAATATCAAGTGAGTTGAAATAATATATATATATATATATAATTTACATTCTTGAGAATTTTGACATTTACTGTTCTAAAACTATTTCTTCAAAACTAGTAAAGAGTTTGAGATTTTTTTAACACCTTTTTAGCATGCCGAGTGGTGAAATTTCATGAAAAAAGTTACATCTATTGATTTTAATATTTGATTAAGCTATGAGTCAATAATAATTTGAAAAAATAGAATTTAATAATATATTTTGAAGTTATGAGATTAATAGAATTATTTATTTCCAATTTTTGTGTTATTTTCGAGAATTTAATGAGAGATGAAACAAAAGGATATATTATGAATAAATGTGTCACTTAACCCAAGTCTGATTAGGTTAAATAAGGGTGTAAGGTAGAGAGAAAAAGAAGAAAGCCCTAGGAAACAACTGTTAAAGATCTCTTTCTTTTGCTTTGGTGCATGTAATGACCACCATGAGTGACTAATTCCTTTATTGAATGTAATCTTTTCAAACTCTTATGAATCCTAGTAATATTGATATATGATATTTTATTCTTCTTTGATATTGGTATTGTCATTTTTTACTTAAAGCTTGAATTTTATTCATGAACTTTATTATTGTATTTTGTGTTTAAAGGTTGAATTTTTATTCATGAACTTCATTCTTGCATATGGTGCTTTAAACCTTGAATTTTTATTCATGAACTTGTTTCTTGTATTTTATGTTTAAAGCTTGAATTTTTATTCAAGAACTTGATTCTTGGATTTAACTAAAAAGTACATCTAAGAATCTGACCTAAATGAGAATACTTGATATGTTTTGATACTAGACATAAATTAGAATATATCAATTGCTGTATAACATTTTTTCTTAATGATAAGAATATTTTTTTTAAATATTCGAGACATCAATATTTAGGAGATAATCTTAATAATTTCATAATTGAGACATCAATATGAATGACTCTTATATGTTTCCTAAATATCAATTAATTCAAAATATTATGTTTCAATTCATCAATGATTTAGAAGAGTGAGAAAGATTAACTTCAATCCCAATTTTATCAGTTGAATTCTTTTAATCATTTACTCTGTTTTTCTTTATTTTTCATGGAAATCTATTTTTACAATGGCCAATATCTTCTGAACTAAGCTTTTGCACATTGTTCAATATTTAGTGAATGTTATACATTAAAATTTTAAAAGAATTGTTCTTTATGGGTTCAATATCCGTCTTTTGAAGACAAATTGTTACTTTTGACTTGGTACACTTTTTGAATTAGGTCAACAAGTTTTTGGCACCATTAACGAGAAACAACTTTTATTTCAGATTTTAAAGTTTAACTCATCAAGTATTGGGAATTTTTGTTTTTCTTTTATTTTTAAAAATTAGTTTTTTTCTTTATTTGAAATATACTTTGACATTAAAATATCAAAGTATTGAGATAATTAAAATAAGAGAGTAATCACTAATCAAACAAATTACATTGATAATTACTCATATTAAAATAAGATCAAAACTAAAGTTAAGTGATAATTACTCTTCACAAACCTTCTCTTCGCGAACGAAACCCTCTCTTCACTCTCTTCGCGAAACACTCTTCCCTTCATTGTCGCCCTTCACTCTTGCCTTCACTCACTCTTCCTTTCATTGTCTTCTCACTCTAGCACACCCTTCGTAAACGTAACCCTCACACCCTTCAGTGTCCTCCAAGATTTTCCTCGTATTCAACTGTACAATAGAAAATTGTAATTCCTCCAAGATTTCGTATAGGTAACTCCTATAAGGATTAGAGCTTACTAAATCGCTTGATTATAGTAAAATTGACTAAGTTTTTATTTATTAATTACTATTAATTATTAAATTTTGATTCGTGTCTGTTCATTTAATATTTGCAAATTATACTGTTGTAGTGAGGTAATGGTACATAGTTTGTGAAGGTTATTTATTTTATAGGATCTTTTAGGTTATATCTGGGATCCTGTCAGTGATCACTGATTTTTTTTTTAAAACAATTTACTAGGGATTTGGTAATGATCTATCATTCTGTTGGACGAATGCCAATAGTGTTATTGAAAATAGTTAGAGCTTTAATATGAGATGAGCGAGGATAACAATTTTGACTAAATAGCAAATAATGTATTGAAAGTCAAGATACTGTCTTGCATGATGATTCCTTATCTGAGATGACTCTGTTTGTTTATTGTGACTTATTTCAGGTTGATGTATTCTAACAATTCATGAAGTTACCGGCACCTTGAATTAGCTTATGTTGATGCGATTTCCATCTACTTTGCAGTGGAAGTTCAGAGAACCTACAAACTCCACGTCTTTCAATTCATAAGTACTCTTCTTAACAATGTAAGTTTAATAAAATCCTTTTTTTTTGTGTTGGCCTGGGCGTGCAAATTATACTTTTTGTGCATTGAATTCTGGTTAGTATCTTACATATGAATTTCAATGCAGAATTTTTCCTCAAGAGCTTGTCTTCCTCAGGGAGTCATCCGTGGAGTAATTGCCAAAAGGTCTATTTATAAAATGTACATGATTTATTTTTTTC
>Ga0123342_1009649_pt1 | contig 11444 bp, 6 predicted proteins | sample Turbeawhitnodule_FD_89960 | JGI IMG/M metagenome (GOLD analysis project Ga0123342, IMG submission 89960) | Root nodule microbial communities of legume samples collected from Mexico - Turtle bean Mexico white nodule | ecosystem: Host-associated > Plants > Roots > Nodule | place: Mexico: Nepantla... | reverse complement strand
CACGCCCTTCGGACCTGCATCCAGCTTCTCGACGTTGGCGACGCGGCAGAGCGATTTCACATAGACGATCTTCAGGAGGTGTTGGACCTCGATCGGCATCGGGCCGAAGCGGTCGATCATTTCGGCGCCGAAGGCGTCGATTTCCTTCAGTTCCGTAATCTCCCCGAGGCGGCGATAGAGTGCCATGCGCAGGTGCAGATCGGGCACGTAGCCATCCGGGATCATGACCGACGTTCCGACCGAGATCTGCGGCGACCAGCCGCTATCCTGGATCTCATCCACGCCCTTCACTTCGGCAACGGCCTCTTCCAGCATCTGCTGGTAAAGTTCGAAGCCGACTTCCTTGATATGGCCGGACTGCTCTTCGCCGAGCAGGTTGCCGGCGCCGCGAATATCGAGATCGTGGCTGGCAAGCTGGAAGCCAGCGCCCAGCGTATCGAGCGACTGCAGCACCTTGAGGCGACGTTCCGCCGTCGCCGTCAGCACCTTGTTGACCGGCAGCGTGAAGAGCGCAAAGGCGCGCACCTTGGAGCGCCCGACACGACCGCGAAGCTGATAGAGCTGCGCGAGGCCGAACATATCCGCCCGGTGGACGATCAGCGTATTGGCAGTCGGAACGTCGAGGCCGGATTCCACGATCGTCGTTGATAGCAGTACGTCATAGCGGCCCTCGTAAAAGGCATTCATGATGTCCTCAAGTTCGCCGGCCGGCATCTGACCGTGCGCGACCGCGACCTTCAACTCCGGCAGGTCAGACCGCAGGAACGCATGGACATCCTCCAGATCGGCGAGCCGCGGGCAGACATAGAAGCTTTGGCCGCCGCGATAATGCTCGCGCATCAGCGTTTCGCGGATGACAAGCGAATCGAACGGCGAAATGAAGGTACGAACAGCCATGCGGTCGACCGGCGGCGTCGTGATCAGCGACAGCTCGCGCACGCCAGTCATCGCAAGCTGCAGCGTGCGTGGGATCGGTGTTGCCGAAAGCGTCAGAACGTGGACGTCGCTCTTCAGCTCTTTCAGACGCTCCTTGTGCTTGACGCCGAAATGCTGCTCTTCGTCGATGATCAGCAGCCCGAGATTGGCAAACTTGATCCCGGCGCCGAGAAGCGCATGGGTGCCGACGACGATATCCGTCTTGCCCTCCGAGACTTCCTTCTTCGTCAACGCCAGTTCCTTTGACCCGACGAGGCGCGAGGCCTGCTGGATGCGCACAGGCAAGCCGCGGAACCGCTCGGCGAAGGTCTTGAAGTGCTGGCGCGCCAGCAGCGTTGTCGGCACGACGACAGCAACCTGAATGCCGTTCATCGCGGCCACGAAGGCGGCACGAAGCGCCACCTCCGTCTTGCCGAAGCCGACATCGCCGCAGACGAGACGATCCATCGGTCGACCAGCCCCAAGGTCAGAGCGCACAGCCTCGATGGCATTGTCCTGGTCTTCCGTTTCGTCATAGGGGAAGCGGGCGGCGAATTCGTCGTAGAGCCCTTCCGGCGTCGTCAACACCGGCGCATGGCGTGTCAGGCGTTCGGCGGCGATGCGGATCAGCTCGTCCGCCATGTCGAGCAGCCGTTTCTTGAGCTTGGCCTTGCGCATCTGCCATGCGCCGCCGCCGAGCTTGTCGAGCTGCGCTTCCGTCCCCTCGCCGCCATAGCGTGACAGAAGATCGATGTTCTCGACCGGCAGGAACAGCTTCGCGTCATCCGCGTACTGCAGTTCGAGGCAGGCATGCGGTGCGCCGGCCGCTTCGATGGTCCGCAGGCCTACAAATCGACCAATACCATGCTGCGCGTGGACGACGACCGAACCTTCGTCGAGCCCGGCAACCTCGGAGATGAAATCGGCAGCGCGTTTGCGCCGCTTCGAACGCCGCACCATGCGGTCGCCGAGGATGTCCTGCTCGCCGATGACGACGAGATTGCCGACTTCAAATCCGGATTCGAGACTGAGTACGCTGGCCGCCGCCTCGCCTTTGGCCAGGCTGTCCATCTCCTTCAGTGCGTCGATCGGCTTCACGCGCTCGAGCGCGTGCTCGTTCAGTACCTGCAGCAGACGCTCCAGTGAGCCTTCCGTCCACGCGGTGATTAGCACCTTCGCGCCGGATGAGCGCTTGTCGGCAATGTGCTTGACGACAGCGTCGAACACATTAATGCGTTCGGCGTTGCCACCACCCTCAGCGTTAGAGCGTGCCCAACGCTCGCCCTGCCGGGCGTCGAGATTGACGACGCGACGCGCCTCCCCTTCATGCTCGTTGAAGGGTGAAATACGCATCGCATTGAACGCGTCGAGCGTGTTGGCGAAAGTCTTTCCGTCCAAGTAGAGTTGGCCGGGTGTCACGGTCTTGTAGGGTGTTCCTTGCGCCATCTGCCCCTTGCCGGGCTGTCCGGAATTCAGGCGGGCGTCATAATAGTCGAAGACAAGCTTGGAACGCTCCTCGGCAGCCTGGCGCACCGTGTGATCGGTGACCAGTCGAAAACCTTTGAGATAGTCAAACACCGTCTCCAGCTTCTCGTAGAAAAGCGGCAGCCAATGCTCCATGCCGGGATAGCGTCGCCCCTCCGATATGGCGAGATAGAGCGCATCGTCGCGTGTCGCCGCGCCGAACGAGGAGAGGTAACCCTTGCGGAAACGGCTGATGGTATCGGGTGTCAGGGTAACTTCGCTCATCGGGTTGAGGTCGAGTGAGCGGACCTGCCCTGTTGTGCGCTGGCTTGCCGGATCGAAGCTGCGGATGCTTTCCAGCGTGTCGCCGAAGAAGTCGAGGCGAACAGGTTCCTCGGAACCCGGCACGAAGACATCCAGAATGCCGCCACGCACCGCATATTCGCCAACCTCGCGCACCGTAGCGACGCGGTCGAAGCCGTTGCGTTCCAACCGCCCGGCGATGTCGTCCATGCGCACGGTGTTTCCCGGACGTGCCGAGAAGGCGAGGCTCTCGATGATCTCCTGCGGGGCGACCTTCTGCAGCATTGCATTAACGGTCACCAGCACGATCGCAGCGTGTGGCTTCTTGTGATGCGCGATCAGACCGCCCAGCGCCGCAAGACGGCGCGCAGATGTGTCGGCGCTCGGTGAAACGCGGTCGTAAGGAAGACAGTCCCAGGCCGGCAAGGTGAGGACCGGGATCTCGGGCGCAACGAAGCCGAGCATCTGCTCCAGGTCCACCATCCGCTGGCCATCGGAAAGCACATAGGCGACAGGCTCGCCGGCGCGTGCCAGATTGGCCAGCAACAGAGCCTCCATACCTGTGGGCACGTTGCCGATCGTCAGCGGTTCGGCGACAGCTGACAGCTTCTTTGCGTCAAGACCTGGGATCATTAGGCGTTCCTGGGCAGGGCGTCGGCTGGATATTCGATATCGGGCTTGTAAGCGGCAAGGCGCGTGAACATCGGCGTCTGGAAACGCTCGGGCACGGGCCATGTTCCCATGATCCAGCGCACGAGATCGTTATCCTCTTCGGCCATGATGGTTTCGAACTCGTCGAGCTCGGGCTCCGACAGGGTGGCGATCTCCTTCTCGGCGAACTGCCCGAAGACCAGATCCATCTCGCGGATACCGCGATGCCAGCAGCGAAAGAGAATTCGGCGGCGGCGCGGATCAAGATCGGCGCTCGTGAGTGACACACCCGTCATGGCATTACCTTCCTGTTGATGCGCCTCTATAGCCCCTCGAAAGCGGCTTGTCAGCCTTGCCAAGGCCGCATTGTTCATCGCACTTTGGCACCATGCGCCCCGCCATACTCGATCCGCTGTTTTCGCCCGTTTCCGCCCTGCCCGGCGTCGGTCCAAAGATCGCCGAGCTGCTGGTAAAGCTGCTTGGGCGCGAAACACCTGACGAGACGCGCGTCGTCGATCTGCTGTTTCATGCGCCACATTCCCTCATCGACCGCCGAAACCAGCCAGGTATCGCTCGCGCGCCTCACGGCGCCATTGTCACGGTCACGGCATGGGTGGATCGCCACCAGGCACCGCCGCGCGGCAAGAGCAACATTCCGTACCGCGTCATCCTGCACGACGAGACGGGCGAACTGACGCTTGTCTTCTTCCGCGGCCAAGCGGCATGGCTGGAAAAGCAGCTCCCCTTGGACGAGGAGGTAACCGTCAGCGGCAAGATTGACTGGTTCAATGGCCGTGCGTCGATGGTCCATCCCGACTACATCGTGAAGGCCAGCGAAGCCGAGAACCTGCCTCTCGTCGAGCCGATCTATCCACTCACCGCAGGTCTATCCCCGAAGACCCTGCGCAAGATCATCGAAGCGGCGCTGCCGCGCACGCCGGAACTGCCAGAATGGATCGACTTGGCTCTAGCGCAGAAGCAGGGTCTGCCCTCGATATCAGATGCTTTCCACGGGCTGCACGAACCACGCGATCCCTCGGATATCGATGCACAAGCCCCTGCCCGTCGCCGTCTCGCCTATGACGAATTCCTCGCGGGCCAACTTTCGCTGAGCCTCGTCCGCCAGCGCCTGCGCAAGGTCACCGGCCAGCCCGTGCACGCCACCGGCCAAGTCAGCAAGCAGATCCTCCAGGCCTTGCCGTTTTCGCCGACCAACAGCCAGAATGCCGCCATTGCCGATATCCTGAAGGACATGGCCGGCGATGACCGCATGCTGCGTCTGCTGCAGGGGGATGTCGGCTCGGGCAAGACGCTGGTCGCGATGATGGCGATGGCGGCTGTCATTGAAAGCGGCGGCCAGGCCGTCCTCATGGCGCCGACGGAAATCCTTGCCCGCCAGCACCACGCAACGATCTCGAAATTTGCCGCAGCCGCGGGCCTCGGCATAGAGGTGCTTACCGGCCGCACCAAGGGGCGCGAACGCGAAGACATCCTGGAAAGGATCGCATCGGGAGAGGCCCAGATCGTCATCGGCACCCACGCTCTCTTTCAGGACAGCGTCAACTACCGCAATCTGATGCTGGCCGTCGTTGACGAGCAGCACCGCTTCGGCGTCCACCAGCGCTTACGGCTGACGGCGAAGGGGATCACGCCGCATATGCTTGTCATGACGGCTACGCCGATCCCGCGAACCCTGGTGCTCGCTTCCTTTGGCGATATGGACGTCTCCAAGCTGACGGAAAAGCCCGCCGGCAGGAAACCGATACAGACGATCACGATTCCGACCGAACGTACAGGCGAGATCGTCGGTCGCCTGAAGAGTGCTTTGGCAGAAGGCAAGAAGGTTTACTGGATCTGCCCGCTCGTCGAGGAATCCGAAGAAAGCGATCTGATGTCGGTGGAGGAGCGTCATGCAACGCTCGTTTCCTCGCTCGGTCCGGGCATCGGCCTGATCCACGGCCGCATGAGCGGCCCGGAAAAGGATGCGGTGATGATGGCGTTCAAGAGCGGCGAAATCCGCCTGCTGGTCGCAACGACCGTGGTGGAAGTCGGCGTCGATGTTCCCGATGCGACGATCATGGTGATCGAGCATGCCGAACGCTTCGGCCTGGCGCAGCTGCATCAGCTTCGCGGTCGTGTAGGCCGCGGCGACGAGGCTTCGACCTGCATCCTGCTCTACAGGGGGCCGCTTGGCGAAACAGGTCATGCGCGCCTGTCGATCATGCGCGAAACCGAAGACGGCTTCCGCATCGCGGAGGAAGACCTGAAGCTGCGCGGCGAAGGCGAACTCCTCGGCACGCGGCAGTCGGGAACACCGGGCTTTCGCATCGCAAGCCTGGAGGCGCATGCGGACCTTCTTGAGATTGCCCGCCGCGATGCGGCCTATCTGATCGAGCGCGATCCGGATCTGACCGGTGAGCGCGGCAAGGCCGTGCGCACCCTGCTCTACCTGTTCCGCCGCGACGAGGCGATCCGCTTCCTGCATGCGGGGTGAGCCGACGCGGCCCCGTGCTACATCTCGATGGGTGCCGGCAGCGGCTTGCGTGTCCGTTCCTGTTTCGCCATGCGCCCGGCAAGCTCTTCCGGCGTGACCAGACCACCGGAGATCAAAAGTTTTGCGGCGTCCTCCGGTGACATGTCGAGCGGAACGATCTTTTCGCGCGGCGTGAAGATCAGAAATCCTGCAGTCGGCACCGGGGTTGGAGGCAGGAACACGCAGACCATATCCTGGCCCATCGCCTTGAACTTCGTCGCGATCTCGCCTTTGGCATCCGTTGAGATGAAGACGAGCGCCCAGAGGCCCGGGCTGGGATACTCGATGAGGCCGACCTTCTTGAAGGAGTTTGTCTTGTCCTTCAGCACGGTCTCGAAAATCTGCTTCACGCTCTGATAGATGCTGCGCACCAGTGGCACGCGCCGCACCAGCGATTCGCTGAACTGAACGATACTCCGGCCGATCAGGTTCTTACCGAGGAAGCCGATAAGCGTGATCGCGACAAGCGCAATCAGCAGCCCTGAGCCTGGCACCGCAAAGTTCAGGTAATTATCCGGGTCGTAGCGAGCCGGCAGGTACGGCTTGACCCAACTGTCCGCCCACCGCACCACCGACCATGTCAGCCACAGCGTAATCGCGACCGGCGCACAAATGATGAGCCCCGCCAGAAAGTTATTCCTGATGCGAGTGGCTATCGGCAATCGGGGCAGTTTTTCCGTCATCGCGTGCTGATAACTCCGTTGAGCAGGCCGGCTATCGGAAATCAGCTCCCCCATGCTTTCCTATCTGAAAAGCTGCCAGAAATTGTCAAGCCGCACAAGTCTTCAGGGGCCGCACAAGCGGTCACTCCACCGCGACCGACTTTGCTAGATTGCGCGGCTGATCGACGTCCGTACCCATGAAAACGGCGGTATGGTAGGCAAGCAGTTGGATCGGCAGTGAGAAAATCATCGGTGCGATGATCTCGTTGACATCAGGCAGCACGATCGTCGCCATCGTAGGCAGCTTCGATGCCGCCGCGCCTGCCTCGTCGGTAATGAAAATGATGCGCCCGCCACGCGCGGCAACTTCCTGCATATTCGATACAGTCTTGTCGAAGAAGCGGTCAAACGGCGCGATCACAATGACCGGCATGTTTTCGTCGATCAGCGCAATCGGCCCGTGCTTGAGTTCGCCTGCGGCGTAACCTTCGGCATGGATATAGGAAATTTCCTTGAGCTTGAGCGCCCCTTCCATGGCAAGCGGGAAGCTCGTGCCACGGCCGAGATAGAGGACGTCGCGGCATTTCGAAAGCTCGCGCGACAGGCTCTCCATCTGCGGTTGGACGAGGTTCAGCACGCGGCTCATGATACGCGGCATTTCAGCGAGATGGCGGACCAGTTCCCTTTCCTGCTCCGCGCTGATCGTTCCCCTTGCCTTGCCGGCGCCGAGTGCCAGCGATGCCAGGACGGCCAACTGGCAGGTGAAAGCCTTCGTGGAGGCAACGCCTATCTCTGGGCCTGCCATGATCGGGAAAACGGCATCCGACTCACGGGCGATGGTCGATTCCTTGACGTTGACCACTGCCCCGATCCTCAGTCCGCTCTCCTTGCAGTAACGGAGCGATGCTAACGTGTCTGCCGTCTCGCCCGACTGCGAGATGAAGAGCGCGGCCTGCGAGGGCGAAAGCGGCATTTCGCGATAACGGAACTCGGATGCGACGTCGATCTCGACCGGCAGACGCGCGTAGCGCTCGAACCAGTATTTGCCGACGAGGCCGGCGAGATAGGCGGTTCCGCATGCCGAGATTGCCAGGCTGCTTGTGGCTTTGAAGTCGATCGCGTTGATGTTGTCGCTTATCGTGTTGCTGGCGAAGTCAACGTACTGGCTGAGGGCGTGCGAGATGACCTCAGGCTGCTCGTAGATTTCCTTCTCCATAAAGTGCCGGTGATTGCCCTTGTCCACCACGTAGGCAGTCGTCTGTGATATCTGCCGCGGGCGCTTCACCTCGTTGCCGGAGAAGTCGAGGATTGTCGCGCCGTCTCGCGTAAGTACGGCCCAGTCTCCATCGACGAGGTAGGTGACCTCATTGGTGAAGGGCGAAAGCGCGATCGCATCCGAGCCTAAGAACATTTCGCCTGAGCCGTAGCCCACCGCAAGTGGCGGGCCGGATCGTGCCGCCATGATCGTGCCGGGGGCGTTCTGGAGCATGATCGCAAGCGCGTAGGCGCCGGTTACGCGGTTCAGCATCTTGAGCATCGCCGCGCTGGGCTCGAGGCCGTCACGGAGATACTTCGCCATGAGGTGGGCGACGACCTCGGTGTCTGTCTGCGTCTCAAAGACGGCACCTTCGGCGGTCAACTCGTCACGCAGCCCGGAGAAGTTCTCGATGATGCCGTTATGGACGACCGCAACGCCCTCGACGAAATGCGGGTGTGCGTTGATCTCGTTGGGAACGCCATGCGTAGCCCAGCGCGTGTGCGCAATGCCGATCGTTCCCGGCAGTGGGTCGCCGTCGAGGCGCTTTTCGAGATTGAAGAGCTTCCCCTCGGCTCGGCGGCGCGCCATCTCGCCGTTATGTATGGTGGCGACACCCGCCGAGTCATAGCCGCGGTACTCGAGCCGCTTCAGTGCATCAACGAGACGTACCGCAACCGGGCTGCTTCCAACGATTCCAACAATACCGCACATAAAAGTCCCCAAAGCCTTCCGTACTGGAGGCCACTCGTAACGATTCTGTCTTTTTTCTCAATGGCCTCGGCGGTCACTTTCGGTTTCAGCGCGTTACGCGGAGGTTTATGCCTTGGCCTTCTTTGCAGCCTTGATCGCCAGTGCGCGTTCGCGGAGCACGGTTGCCCTGCCCGGCTTCAGTTCCTGGCGAGCACGGCCAAAGGCCAGCGCATCGGCAGGAACATCCACGGTGATGACGCTGCCGGAGGCCACGTAAGCGTTGTCGCCAATGCTGACTGGCGCCACAAGCGAGGAGTTCGATCCGATGAAGGTGTTCGCCCCAATCAGTGTTTCGTGCTTGTTGACGCCGTCATAGTTGCAGGTAATCGTGCCGGCACCGATATTCGCCCCGGCACCGATCTTCGCGTCGCCGATGTAGGTGAGGTGATTGACCTTGGCCCCCTCACCAATCTTCCCGTTCTTGACTTCGCAGAAATTGCCGACTTTCGAGCCGTTGGCGAGATCGGCACCCGGCCGCAGGCGAGCGAACGGGCCGACGGCTGCGCCGGCGCTGACATGCGCGCCTTCGATGTGCGAGAATGCATGAATGACAGCGCCGCCGTCGATCGTCGCGCCGGGGCCGAAGACGACGTTCGGCTCGATCAGCGCGTCTTGCCCAATTGCAGTGTCGTAGGAAAGAAACACGGTCTCCGGTGCGATCATCGTCACGCCAGCGATCATCATCTCGTGGCGTCGGCGCTCTTGCCACAGCCGCTCGATCACGGCGAGTTCCGCGCGATTGTTGCAGCCGGTCATTTCGATTTCGGATGCGTCGACAGCGGTGACACGGCCGCCGACGGAACGGGCAATTTCCACGAGATCGGTCAGGTAGTATTCGCCCTTGGCATTGGCGTTGCCGATGCGGGATAGGAGATCGAGTGCCTTGCGGCCGTTGATCGCCATCAGGCCGCTATTGCACCATTTCACGTCACGTTCAGCATCTGTGGCATCCCTTTCCTCGCGGATGGCGATCAGTTCGCCTTCCTTGACGAGCAGGCGGCCGTAGCCGGTCGGCCTGTCGGAATGAAAGCCGATGACCACCACATCACTGCCCTCGGCAAGGCCCTGCCGTGCCGACTTGAGCGGTCCCTCGGTCTGCAACGGAACATCGCCGTAGGTCACGATAATGTCGTCATATCCGCGCGCAATCGCCTCGCGCGCTGCCAGGACCGCATGACCGGTGCCTAGTCGCTCCCTCTGCAGGTAGGTTTCGATTTTGACATTCCCGACTTGGGCAGCCTTCGCCACTTCGTCGGCGTCGCGCCCGACGACGAGCGCGACCGATGAAATGTCGCTCTTTGCCACGGCATCCATAACATGGGCGATCATCGGGCGGTTTGCGACCGGATGCAGCACTTTCGATTTCGACGACTTCATTCGCGTGCTATCACCTGCAGCGAGAATGACGGCGAGGCAAGTGCGTTCCATGATCTGCTCCGAGAATCCGTTGTGTGCGGCCTTGGCTGCCTCATAGCAGCAAGGCACGGGCGGGACAAAGCTCAAAATGGATCAGGCGGATGCCTTGCTCATCGCCGCATAGGCGTCGCGGACGTGATCGCGGCCGTCGATGATCACAATCTCCATGGCTTTTCGGGCGCCCTCAACATCGCCGGCGACGATCGCCTCGACGATGCGCATATGCGTATCGGCTATGTCTGAAAAGCCGTTCTGCGAGGGCGGTGTGCTGATGCGGAACATGCCCACCAGCGCCGCCTCGATCAGACTCCCCAACGTTCGCATAAAGGGGTTGTGAGAAGCATCGGCTATGGCGAGGTGGAAATGAAGGTCGGCGAGAGCGAGGCTTTCGCTGGTGTGGCCCAGAGCCGCCATCTCCGTTGCCAGCTCACGCAGGTGCTCAATGTCTTCGTTGCTCGCCCGCTCTGCGACGAGACCGGCGGCAAACGGCTCGAACGCTAGCCGGATGTCGTAAAGCTGCAGAAGGAATTCCTCCGTCACGCCGCTGTCGAAATGCCAGGCTATGATCTCACTGTCGAACATGTTCCATAGGTTTTTTTCCGTCACGCGCGTGCCAACGCGAGCCTTTGCGACGATCATGCCTTTTGCAGCAAGCGTTTTCATCGTTTCGCGAAGGACGGTACGTGAGACCTTGAAGCGCTGCGCAAGTTCGGCGTCACCCGGCAGAATGCTTCCGACAGGATAGGTTCCAGCAACGATCGCCCTGCCGAGCTCATCCACGACCTGTGCATGGCTCGTTCGCGATTTACGCCCTGTTTTTCCGGTCTCAAGCAATCTATTGCGCAACGAATTCCTCCCCGCTCAGGCATACCTCTTATTCATACTGGAAAGGAAGAGAATAACCTTCTGCATTAGAATGAATGCAAAAAGCAAAAGGCCTATCAAGATCTTCGTCCACCAGCTCGAGAGTGTCCCGTCGAAGGTGATATAGGTCTGAATGAGGCCCTGTATCAGGATACCGATGAAGGTACCTGCCACGAATCCCGCCCCTCCGGTCAACAGCGTTCCCCCAATGACGACTGCTGCGATCGCATCAAGTTCGACGCCGACTGCTGCCAGAGAATAACCGGCCGACGTATAGAGCGAAAAAACGATTCCGGATAGACCGGCAAGAAAGCCGGATAATGCATAGATCTGGATCGTCGTGCGCCCGACTGGAACGCCCATGAGCTGCGCCGTCTGTGGGCCGCCGCCGAGCGCATAGACATTGGTGCCGAAGCGCGTGCGATGCGCCAGGAATATGCCGGCGACAAAGACCAGAAGCATGACGCCGCCGATCAGCGTTAGCCGGCCACCACCCGGCATCCTGTAGTAGAGGCTTGTCAGCGTTGTGTAGTAGTCGTGATTGATCGGAATGCTGTCGATCGACAGCACGAATGCCATGCCGCGTGCCAGGAACATGCCCGCGAGCGTCACGATGAAAGCCGGCATT
>Ga0123342_1009648_pt1 | contig 11444 bp, 8 predicted proteins | sample Turbeawhitnodule_FD_89960 | JGI IMG/M metagenome (GOLD analysis project Ga0123342, IMG submission 89960) | Root nodule microbial communities of legume samples collected from Mexico - Turtle bean Mexico white nodule | ecosystem: Host-associated > Plants > Roots > Nodule | place: Mexico: Nepantla... | reverse complement strand
TCTTATATATAGATATTTTTGATATAAATAGTTATTACTTATATATATAATACATGTTTCCTCCAAATTATATATATATATATATATATATATATATATATATATATATATATATATAAAAGTAACGTTCTTTTTACCTTGTTTAATAAAATGAATTTCTTTAAAAAGATTAGACAAATAAAAGTAATTTTTTTTAAAAAAAGAAATTCTTAAATCTTTTCAAAGATGTTTAGTCACATAAATCACGCTTTTCTTAATGTTGGAAGGTAATGAGTGATTAATCCAAGAAGAAATCACAATATTGCATCTTTTTCACAGTTCATACAACGGGTCTTCACGATGCAAACAATCCATGAACTTCAGCAGCTTATTGTTGGATAAAAGAACACGTTACATGTTTCTAATCCAAAAATGATAGTTGTCTTGTTAAATTGAGGAGAGACAAACATAATTCTAGGATTCTTTCCGATGCAAATAATAAGGGTTTGTACGGATTTGCAGGATTAATATAATGATTTATAATAGAACATTTTTTCAATGTGTGATGTTTTAGAAAAATATATGAAGAAAACAACAAGAAAAGAAAAAAAGCAATCCACAACAAAAAAGAACAGAAGTAGCAGCAGAGACCAAACATGTCATTCAACCTATTCTGATATTATATTAAATATATTATTCCATTTTGAAAAAATAACAAACAATTTTTTTATATTAAGTACAATATAATCCATGAAACTTTTAGAATAGTGCATGAGAACTGAACAAAACTTTATTAGAAAAAACATATAAAACTCAGGTCACAAGATAATATAAAGAGTCATTCTATAGAAGACAAGCAGGAAGTGCTGAGTAATAGACGCTATCTATGAGAAAAATACATTAAACGGTCTAGTTAGACAATACCCATTAAATGATCTCGCTAGACAATAATCTAATACAATACAAATATATTAAAATACATTAAGATCTAAATATGTGTCCACTAAGAGTTACAACACTCCTTTTAAATTAGCTTTACTAATTTGACAACTTTTGTTTTTTTTATATGTTATTGAATGTCATGATTTAGTGCGAAAACAAATGATTAAATTTTGATGTTTGGAAAATTCACAATTGAAATAATTTTTGTGTGTTCTAAAAATAAAATTTCACAATAGAATCTAGAAAAATAAATATAAATATAGATGATACATTCTAGAAAAGATTTTATGAGAAACAAAATCCAAATATATATTTAAGAGAATAAATTCTAGAAACAACGAAAATCTAGAAACATATTCCGTATATATTCCAGAAAATTGTTTCGGAAAGATTAATCTAGTAAAATTTTCAGAAACCCAAATTCACAAACGTATTCTGAAATATCAAATACAAAATACATTTTCACCTAAACCTTTCATTTTCATTTCACTTCCTTTTGTGTAGAGTGGAGGTTAAAATTTTAATGGATTAAGGAAGCAACAGCCCATAACAAATTATTGTTTTGTAGAGACAATTATTATATTCAAAATAACAAAGAATATTCTTGCAATCACAATTTGGAAGAAATGAATGACTCCGAAAAAATAAAAAGAACTTTGATGTGGTATATTTGATTGAATTACTTGAAATTTAACATGGATGGTTGTTATGTAGGTAATTGCTTCCTACATCATATTATATAAATGATATCCCAACGCAAAATTTAAAACTCAACGTACTTGATTTTATACTTTTGATTTTATTTTTATTTGTGAATATATAAATACGGAGGTGAGTTTTATAGATTCTGATAGATTATTTTTGTATTTCATTTAAGTTTCTAGATGGTCATATCTGAAAGTGAGTTATGAGTTTCAGATTTTTATATCTGAAATGGTTTTGAAAATTGAAATTCAAATCTCATTTATATTTATTCAAAACTCATTTATGCTCTGTTTAGGTAAGTTTCCGAAATAAGTTTTGGATTTGAGAAAATGGATATTGACAAAAAATTTGAAATTATTAATGACGGACATTTCACGTCGTGAGTGTGTTTAGTGTCAGTTAAATTGAAATGATGCAGGAGAATCACCCTCATATTATGTATGGTGTATGATTGCGATGGCGCCAGAATAGAGAATAGTAATTGAGTTTTGCAGAGAGTGATGATAAGCAGGTTGCAGTAGCAAGCAGTGAGTTAAGAATATAGGTCGAAAGCGCGTTGGGGTTTAATTGGATTTCATTGCAAAGACCCACTAATTTCCACGTCATAGTTCAGTTAAGCTAAGACTAAACGAAACGGAACCACATATTCACTTCTCTCTCTTTCTCTCATGGCGGAATCGATTGAACTTCCGAGTCGGTTAGCAATCCTTCCATTCAGGAACAAAGTCCTTTTGCCTGGCGCCATCATTCGTATTTATTGCACTTCTCCCACAAGGTTCGTCAACCACAATCCCTTTCAATTCTTACAACACTGCTAAATTCAAAACCACATGCACCTACGTCCCTCTTTCCTTAATGAATCAATGAATGCAGTGTGAAGTTGGTGGAGCAAGAACTTTGGCAGCGAGAAGACAAGGGCTTGATTGGCATCTTACCGGTACGTGATGCTGCTCAACTTAAGACAGCGGCTCCTGTTGTACCCCACGGTGATGAACTCATCTCTAATTTTGCCTTTTTTTAAGATATAAAATGGTTTCCAATATTGTTATTTTGTGTTCTCTTCCTTGTAGGGGTAGGTACTGATTCTCTAGACAAAAGCTCAAAAGTGCAAGGCGGTTCGCCAAATTCTCATGAGCTTGATGCGAATAGTCAGCATGATGTTGTTCATTGGCATAAGAGGTATGGCTCGGGGAACATCTTTTGTGTCACATTAAGAATCAATCACATAACATAATTCATCAGGCCATCTGCAGGAAGTTTTCTCACCCACCAAAATATTTTCTTCTAATGAACTTTGATTTAGTTTGCTGTTTCTTTTCTGCTAAATTGACTGCCCCTCTTTCGTACATTCATCTTTTCGCATCACACCTTCTTCTATTTTGTTATGCTGCGAAGTGGATAAGTTATCTCGTGGCTTTTTTTTGAAAAAAAAAAATGATCAGATGGAGGTGGGTTTTAATTGACATTCAATTCCAGGGGGGTAGCTGCTCGAGCACTACACTTATCTAGGGGAGTGGAGAAACCAAGTGGAAGAGTCACATATATTGTTGTTCTTGAAGGTCTATGCAGGTTTAGTGTCCAGGAACTAAGCATGAGAGGAACATACCATACTGCAAGGATCTCATCCCTAGAGATGACCAGGACTGGTAACTCAATCATGTTTTCCTTAACGTGATTTTTTATTTAGGAAATTCATATCTTTATTTTGTGTACGTTACTTTCACACTTCATTCTGTTTTTTTCGGAAAACAATTATAATAATGATAATAATTATCACAATTATAATTAAACAACGGATACATTTAGTAATATGTTCCACTAGTGAAAAATTACGTTATCACTTGGGATCAATTTCTTCATCTTACTAGATGTAAATATTCTGAGCAACTTTTTCTATCTGCTTGCTATGAATTCATAGATCATTAACGCTGTCAATTATTAGCATACTAGCTCAAATCCGTTATTCTATATGAGAAGCTAACAAGTGTTCATTGCAATCTGAGAAAAGTTTAATGTATTTGACACAACAATCTGCTTATTTAAAGATGTTAAAGATAAGATTTTATGACAGTAATATTCAATGTTTCAATATCATACCTTCCAATGATCAATCACTACTATTTTATAAACAATGAGAGGTGGGGGCACATGATTTTAAACGTCTTCAAGTAGTTTTATTCTTTTGATCTCCTTATTTTCATTTCAACATTCTTTATCATTTCAGAAACTTAGTTCTTATCTTTGAAGATGCTGAGTTACTTCTATTTTTCTAATCTAGAGATGGAACAGGTGGAGCAAGACCCGGATTTTATAATGTTATCTCGCCAATTTAAAGCAACAGCCACAGAGCTTATTTCTGTTCTGGAGCAGGTAAAAGCTTGTGACAATATAACATTAAAACGTCTTCAACTAACATAATAACATAGATGTGGAAGGGAATTATTGTGCTAATAAATTGGCCTCCCTTGGCATTGCTAATAAGTTAGATTTTAGTTGGTATAGTATATGCATTCATGCATTACTCTTGACTTTTTCATAATAGGTTTCAACTCCCAATGTTTCGCTTAAAATAATTTTTTTAGATGGAAATGTTGTTTGAGCATTGATCTATTAAATCCCCTGGCATGCTGGAATAGATGGTTGAAGAATATCATTTGATCGCATGATTGCACAAAGTATTTCTTCAATATATGAAATGTTGCCTATGGACATTTGCCTTCATAGTCTAATTGGTTAGTGTGAATGAACTATCATGTTACAGTTATATATTCTTATTATTAATGATATCATGGACATGTAACAATTTCCTTGTTGTATGAGCATTAGTAGCTTATTTTTTATTCTTGTATACAGAAACAAAAAACTGGTGGGAGGACAAAAGTTCTTTTGGAAACAGTTCCAGTGCACAAGTTGGCTGATATATTTGTTGCTAGCTTTGAGATAAGTTTTGAAGAACAACTATCAATGTTGGATTCTGTTGACCCTAAAGTCAGGCTTTCAAAAGCGACAGAATTGGTTGATAGGCACTTACAGGTAAGTATTAGTGTTACTGATGCATCCTTCTGTTTTGATTTCCTATTATTTATCTTTGATTCCACTACTGTCCACGAATGCAGTCAATACGTGTAGCAGAGAAAATTACACAAAAGGTTGAAGGACAATTGTCAAAATCTCAAAAGGAATTTCTCCTTCGACAGCAGGTTAGGTTTAATTTTCAATTCAAAAGTTTGTTATTAGAATAACACCTCCTCACATGAGGACTGAATATATTGTGGGTGAGTCTAGATAAATATCATCATGGAAAGTGGGTTTTAATGAAGTCTATCTCAACCTCATAAGACCAACTTGTAAGGTGAGGTTTGCACTTACTTATATAGTATAATTTGACTATATCTTTAGTCAATGTGTGATATCTCATAAGAACTTTGATGTAAGTTTGGTTGAAATAAGCAGTGTGTCTTTGTGGCAAATGGTTATTTATTGCTGTACCTTCTGAATTTTCATGGTCTAAGGATTTACAGGACAGAATCAAAACTTTGTTGGCTTTTAAGGGTGGAAAAATACATATTAAAGAGCGTTTTTAGTTTTGATTATAGAAGCAGCGTGTAATTGGTGAAATATTACTATTATGCCAAGAATTTGATAAGGTTTGGACTCTTAGAAAGTTCAACTGCAGAGGAACATTTTACTTCTGTTTCTATGTATTGTCTTGTACGGCTATTTATCTAATAGGAGTTTTTTTGTATTCCTTTCTATGTATAATATATGTTAGATGAGGGCTATAAAAGAGGAGCTCGGTGATGATGATGATGATGAAGATGACCTTGCTGCCCTGGAAAGAAAGATGCAAAGTGCAGGAATGCCACAGAATGTATGGAAGCATGTTCAGAGAGAGTTAAGGTGCTTTTTTGTCAACATAGCCATATACATGCCAATGACTGGTCTTTCAGAGGGAATTTCTTGCCATAAATTTCAATAAAAATGAAATTTGTATATTATCAAAATACAAGCCACTTTACTAATTAGTGGAGGCAATCAATTAATTTTACTCTAATTCTCCCAGGAGACTTAAAAAAATGCAGCCTCAGCAGCCTGGGTATAACAGTTCACGGGCTTATCTGGATCTTCTTGCTGATTTGCCATGGCAGAAGACCAGCAAAGAGCTTGAACTGGACTTAAAAGCTGCACAGGAGCGGCTGGACAATGATCACTATGGTTTAGTGAAGGTCAAGCAACGGATAATTGAATACTTGGCTGTTCGCAAGGTTTTCAAATCCCTGTTATTGTGCCTCCCAGTAAATATATGGTAGTCTGCATCTTAATGTGTATCTGATATTAAATGTATGTGCATTGCAGCTTAAGCCAGATGCAAGGGGTCCAATATTGTGCTTTGTTGGACCACCGGGTGTTGGGAAGACATCATTGGCATCTTCTATTGCTGCTGCTCTGGACAGAAAATTTGTACGCATATCCCTTGGTGGAGTCAAGGATGAGGCTGATATTAGAGGACACAGGAGAACATACATCGGAAGCATGCCTGGGAGGCTTATAGATGGACTGAAGGTTCAGAATCCAACTTAGATATTGAAAACTACCTGATTCTTACAAAATTTGCAAATAATTGTAGGCTTTATTATACATGGACTGCTAGCTCTTTCTTCTTATATGTTATTATTTTCCATTTGATAGTCCTAGTCAATAGACTAGAGCTGAGTGAATAGGAAGCAGAGAGACAAACTCTAGATTCAGAGTGTTTGTGCATTACAGTGATAAGGAGAATGCTGATTGATTTACAATACAAATTCTAAATTCTAGGTTCTAAATAATCGTGCAGTACACAAAGAAGGAAGTGTCCCTGAGTGAAAGCAGGAGGTGCTATGATAGGACGTGGGTATTATGTGGTGCCCAAGTTCCACATCGAGTAGTATGGGATGCTTGGTGGAGTATTTAACTGTTTGACTCAACTCCCTTAATGGCTATCTTTTTTAGGGTGGGTTCTCCGAATGCTTGGGTACTTATCATACTCTAATAAGGAAAGGCCTGCAGAGTGGAGATTTCAAAAGGATAGAAGAAAATTGTCTTCAGATGGATAGAAAAATGTTCAAAAAGATAGGAGAAACATAGCTTCAGATGGATAACAAAATGTTCAAAAGGATAGGAGAAACTTAGCTTCAGATGGATAGTAAAATGTTCAAAAGGATTTTAAGAATTAGTTTTGTTATGCGTGCTAACATAAAAGTTTGCTAATTCTAGTTATCATATACTATGGATGGAAAATAAAAATGAAGATACAGATGATGGAGAATTCATCTCATGCCTTAATATATATATTATTTTGTAAATAGTAAGTATTGTAAAAGAACAGGTAGGCTTTATCTTTTCTTTTCTATACACACGGTAACACATGCTTGAAGTTTACAAGGTCATGCAATAAGATTGGACTAGACAAATAAAAACTCATGATACATGTTTGTTCTGCTTTTCTTTGGGATCTGATTTAGATTGAAAGTTGCTTTTGTATTTGACCTATAGAGAGTAGCAGTTTGCAATCCTGTCATGTTGCTTGATGAAATTGACAAGACAGGGTCTGATGTTCGCGGAGATCCAGCTTCTGCATTGCTAGAGGTTCTTGATCCAGAACAAAACAAAACATTCAATGATCAGTATCCTGTACTCTTCATAATGACTTTTCCTTATCTTGGTTTATAAATTTTGATATTTTATGTTGGTGTATTTTTAAGATGTAGAATCATTTCAGTGTTTTCTTCTTCTTCACATATGATACGAGAATAGTATCTATTTTCTGAAGTAACAGAAGGTATTTTGCATTTTTACTAGCGAGCTGACAGTCCAAAATGTCAGTCACTCAATCTCGTACATTGCACATACAAGTATTTTCGTTAGATTATTTTGAACGATGAATTGGTGCTAATATCAGTAAACAGTTTTTGTAAGGAAATCATGTTAATATTCTTTATACCTGGTATATCCTTCATTTCACCGGAACTAGTTCATTTTTGTTGTTACTGCTTTATTTTCTTCTATTCCAATAAATAAATAATCCAAAGTTGTTCCTTAAGTTGGCTAGTTATTTGAATGTTCCATTTGATCTATCCAAGGTCATTTTTGTGGCTACAGCAAATAGAGCACATCCTATTCCTCCACCTCTGCTTGACAGGATGGAGGTCATTGAGCTTCCTGGATATACACCTGAGGAAAAGCTCAAAATAGCCATGAAGCATTTGATTCCAAGAGTTTTGGATCAGCATGGTTTGAGTTCTGAGTTTCTTCAGATTCCAGAGGTACTGAAGTTTTTTCTTGAGCAGTGAAAAGTTTGTTTTCATTCTGTTGAAGTGAAAGTAGTTTGGGTGACATTAGATTTAGAGATATAGATGTAGTTTTCTGATCTGTTATTCTCAAGAGAAATATCACTGAAATAAGTGATATAGAGAGAATTTATCAGGGGTTACAAACCCTAAGCTCTAACTATCTCTAAGTTAGAGAGTGCTACAGAATGAAAACAGCCTACCAACTACAGCTTAACAGAGAGTAAACCTAAAAGAAAAGGGAAAAATAATACAGAGTAAAAGTAGACTCTAGTACATCTTCTTCATTAAACCAAAAGCCTTTAAAAAAACAAACAATATTCTTTGTCCAATCTTTCAATGAAGGGAAATTGGAAATACATAACATATTAATTTACCTGAAATGTGTCCAGAAATTCTATGTGTTAGCTATCCATTCTGGCATCTCTCTTTTCCCAGTTTGCATAGTATTTTTTTTTTATTTTTATCAAACTCATGTTAGGGATCACAGTGAAACCTGACATAATGCTTTCTATGTTTTCCACCTTCATAAAAACTTTGTTTGTTGTGCATTAAAAGTCCTTTCTTAGTAATCCTTAGTGTTGCTTGCTATTCTACTAATAAAACTATAGAAAAGATGTAAAGCATACTGTATAGTCACATCGAAATAACCTGTACTGATTGTTATTTTTAGAAAGAATATTTGTGGTGTTGATTCCTGAGTAGAATATTTTTGACGCAGGGAATGGTGGAACTTGTTATTCAGAGATATACTAGGGAAGCTGGTGTACGCAATTTGGAAAGGAGTCTTGCTTCCCTGGCTCGTGCTGCTGCAGTAAGAGTAGCAGAGCAAGACCACGTAGTTCCATTAAGCAAAGGGGTTGAGGGACTTTCTACCCCACTTCTGGAAAGTAAACTTGCTGATGCTGCTGAGGTTGAACTGGAAGTGATACCCATGGGTGTCAACAATCGTGACATTTCAAACACATTCAGGATCATCTCTCCATTGGTTGTTGATGAAGCTATGCTTGAAAAAGTTCTAGGGGTAACTGCTTGGCAAATTTGTGTGTTTGCATTTGAAGTTTCAAATATTATCCCTCCCCTCAAAAGGAAAACAAATATGGGATTAAACTATATAGAAATATTTGTCTGTCCCTCAGCAACTGGAATCTAATGCTCTCATAGCTTGCCGTATAATTCTGTATTGTATCTCAGGAAATAGTGTTTCAAGTGCAAACAAGTCTGTATGTGTAGTATATAATATAGTCCCTTGGCCCCTGTGAATGCAGTGAGCAATATGTTAAAGTTCACTCAAGTTATAAACTCAAATATAATACATGAATGAGTACCTTGTGTATGAATTCATCTTGACAGTGGTTTTATATAAACAAATCTTCAATGGAATTTAATTTGACAATCTGGTTAAACGAGAGAAGTGCCTTATTTGTTGTTGTCAACTACAGCCTCCAAAGTTTGATGGAAGGGAAGCAGCAGACCGTGTAGCTACCCCTGGGGCTTCTGTTGGGCTGGTTTGGACTACTTTTGGTGGGGAAGTTCAGTTTGTGGAGGCTACAACAATGGTCGGCAAGGGTGAATTGCATCTTACTGGACAACTGGGTGATGTGATCAAAGAATCAGCTCAGATAGCACTAACATGGGTAACCGACCAGATCTACTTTAGCTTTAACCCACTTTTATCTTGATTTATTGATTGAATTGTTTTCCTTTATGTTCCCTCCTAATATATTTCCTGTTACTTGTAATAAACTAACAGTCACATGCATGTGCCTAAGTGCATTTTTGCCATTATCCTGCTTTCCTTATTGTTAAGTTTTGGTATGTTATTGTTGTTCCTTCCATTGCTAAACACTAATGTAATGACACTACTAAGATTTTCAAAAAGGAAAGGAAGGAATACCAAGAAAATATAAGACATCCTCTCCTTGAATGGAGCATGTAACTAAATCTTACCCATCCATAATCAATCTCCAAATTTTTTATGTCTGCCAAATAAATTTAAATAAAAATATAAAATAATAGATCTTGGTTACGTAGATTATCAGTTAGGATTGGTTTCATATGCCCTTATCATCTATCTCGTGGCAATGGCTTCTGTATTTCTTATTATATTATGATGATTTGTTTTCCTATTTAATTAGGATGGTGATATAGTATTAGAATATATAAAGGTCAGTACTTATGTCTTCTGTATTCTGTAACACATACAACAAATCTTACGCATTAAGTTAATATCAATTTCAAATTTTTAGCCTTGATTCTCTCCTTTCTCTATACCTAAAAAGCCTTACAATTTCAAAATGTGCTAAACACCACATATGACTTTCAAAACTATAAATTTCATGTCATATAAACATGTCTTAGAACAGAAATATCCCTCAACCAATCTTTTTGCTGTAACCTAATAGTAGAATGAATAACAAATCCAAGATTCACCACTGACACCAAAATTTTGTTCCAGATGCAAATCAAATAAATATTACTACAACAACAACAATCAAAATATCCCTATCCCACAAGGTGAATAGATATTACAAACCCAAGTCAAATTAAATTAGTTTGCATGCTCCTTGTTTGTTAAGGTAGTAGTATCTCTACATTATTTTTACTGGTTTATTGATGTAAGGGCTAAGGATTTTTTAAATCTATAGGGCATCATGTGTTTTAAATTGTCTAAGTATTGCTTCAACTGCACCTTTTGTTTCATTTGCCAGCAGCAAGGTGGTTTAGGTTGCAAAAAATAATTATTAGGATAAATTCAGTCTGCATGAAATGAGTTCTACTATTCAGTGGGTAGCTCAAGTTTGAATGCATTTAGCAATTGCCATCTCACTATTACATATGCATGGCACTTGCTGCCTGTATCATTTCAAGACTCATTTCATTGACTGACTGATTGGTTTATAGGTAAGGGCAAGAGCAGCTGAACTTAGGCTAGCTGCTGCAGAGGGCATTAGTCTGTTGGAAGGCCGAGATATACACATACATTTTCCTGCAGGTGCTGTACCAAAAGATGGGCCTTCAGCTGGAGTGACTTTGGTAACAGCATTGGTATCACTTTTCAGTCAGAAAAGAGTGAGATCAGATACTGCTATGACTGGGGAGATGACGTTGAGAGGTCTTGTACTACCTGTTGGTGGTATCAAGGATAAGGTAAATTTCTTATGTTTTGTGACTAGTGTAAACTTTATATTAGATGCCAATGATTCAATATCAATGATAATGACACAAGGATAATTGTGAATGTATGATTTATTCTAATTTATGAGCACAGCTACAAAATCATTAGGAGAGCTCTTCCTTGTGGAATTGGATTAAGCTAGCTTAAATATATCCCATTGTTATTAGATAGATTAAATTAATTAGCAAGTTCATGAGTTATTTAGGAAATTTTAAATTGGTATTTTTACCTGTTTAGTAAGCTAAGCAATTTTTGTGGTCTGAACTGTATATCTTAAATACTAATGAGAATATGGATCAACCTGTTTGGAAGTT
>Ga0123342_1009647_pt1 | contig 11444 bp, 5 predicted proteins | sample Turbeawhitnodule_FD_89960 | JGI IMG/M metagenome (GOLD analysis project Ga0123342, IMG submission 89960) | Root nodule microbial communities of legume samples collected from Mexico - Turtle bean Mexico white nodule | ecosystem: Host-associated > Plants > Roots > Nodule | place: Mexico: Nepantla... | reverse complement strand
GAGTAAGACACAACTTTTAAGGATTATGGCTTGTGACTAAGTAGTAAGACTTTTTTGAAATTGTTCTGCAATATCAGATACACTAATAAAATTCAAAGAATCCTCATTTTCACCGACAATATTAATTTCACTATAAAATATCAAAGAATAATAAAACAAAGATGACCAAAAAGCAAAGTAAAAAAAGACGATCTAGACCAAATCAAAGTAGAAATAGAAAGGAAGAAGAAAGAGTTACGCAAGACAAATACAATAGTCATGGTGTAAAAAAGACACAAACTAGGTCATATTGCAAATAGGACCTTAAACCCCTTAAGATTCCACTATGCTACAATAGCTCAAACAATTTAGAAGGAGTTTTAAAATCCTATATTGTCTATCGAACCAGGTGAGTTTACTAGTAAGTAATTATCAAATGAGCTATGGCCTTTAATTCTATAATAGATTTTAACCTAAAACCAATTGACACTATGTGATATAATTATATATATATATTATATATATATATATATATATATATATAAATTATGTTAACAACATGGTAAATAAAATTAGGGTAAATAGGCGTATTAAGATATGGAATACCGTGATGTTTCTGAATCGTGACTAAAAATTTACATATCATGGAAGAAAGAAGAAATAGGTGGGAGAGGAAGTAAAGCAAAAGAAAATTGAAAACAACTCGAACATTAAAAATCCCAAACCAGAAGATCAGGACCAAACAAATCATCCTTGAAACTCAAAAACTCATCATCAACCAAACCAATAAGTCTTCATCTTTATTTCCTATAAATTCAAAATTTTCCAAAATCATGCTTTATTTTATTTTTCTAGTTTAAATGTCGAAAACCGTCTTTAAAATTTAATTTTAGACAGTTAAGAATCGCAGTAAATTGGAAATCCAAAATCACCTTATGCGTATATGAAGGATAAATATAACATTTTGTAAGTTACGTAACTACAAAATATTATTTTAATGTAATGAATAAAAAAGGGAGTTAGATTTGAGGAAAAAAATATTTAAACTTTTTTATGAAGTTTAAAATATAAGTAAATTCAAATTTACAGTCATATAGTGAAACAGTTCCTCCAGCGGCATCATGCATGTTCCTCCTTAAAGATATGTATATATGTATTCGTATACATTAATTAATCCAGACAAGTGATTACTCATATAACAAATTTAAACAAAGATACAACACAATGCAACAAATGAGTAAAACACCAAATTGTTCCCTAGATTTTACATTACTTTTTATTTTGACCCTTTACATAAAAGAATATTTTACTTTTAATTGTCATACTACTTATTAAATCAAATATTGTTTTTTATTTTGCAGGGACTATTGATAGTATCATACAAGGTGAGTTCCTCTATTTCTATATATTTTTTTTAGGTAAAAAGGGGAAAAATAGTTTACTTTGTTTCTATCACACGGTTTTATTCCTCTATTTATATATGTTATAATTAATAAGTATGATGGAACAAGTTTCTTTATGAATAAAAATATCAAATAAATTATTTAAAAGTTAAAACTGATTCATATTTAAACTATTTTTAGACATTCTTTAATATGACCTTTTTAATTTTTAATTTCCAATTTATAAACAATTTGATTTAATTTTTAACTTTTTATTTTTCTTTTATAAAAATACTTATAAAAAATTGTCCAAATATAACTAATATTATTTATAAACTATTTTTGTCAATCACTATAATAATTATAAACTATTATTTATAAACTATAATAATTTCACATTATTATTAATTTTTTATTATAATTAGATCAATCACTTTGATTCTTAACTCTTCCAATAACTCTACAGGTTCTAGGAGAGTAATTTTTTTTCATTTTTATTGACTATTTATATGTTAACTTAACAACTTCCTTTATTAGTACTAAGAAAACTCATATCCACATTTTTATTCCATTAAAATAATATAATTTTGTAAACAAGATATTAAAAAAAATGTTAAAATTATAAAATTTAAATTTATATAATTTTTGTAAAAATAATATTAAATTAATATATATATATATATATATATTATCTATACCACTATATATAAAGGATTATTTTTTTTAACCATCTTTAGTGTCATTTTAAAAAAATAAAACTCATGTTAGAAAACATATATTATCGTAAGAAAAGTAACATAAATTAAAAAAAAAAAATATTAGGAAACTAGACGAAATTCATGTAAAGAAAAAACAAAATTCTCAAGAGTAACATAAGCATTTACATTGAGAGTTTAAATATAAAAGAAAAAGACAAGAAGACAAATAAAAGAACATTCTCTAATGTGTAGCTCCCATAAAGATAGCATAGAGGAACAATTGAATCCCAAACATCTAATCATATTGGCCTTCGTTTGCATTCAGCGGTGGTAATAAAATCCTATGATATTGAGGCACATCCATACATCACTTTTTGTTGGGTTAACATGTTTTGGAGGTCGTATTATGGACTTTCACTCCAACTTTAGAAGGACGTCCCAATCTCCTGAAAATTTGAACTGGTTCATTGTCTTCACTTAATGATTTTTTTCTTATCCATCTTTTCAGTGTAGAACTTAGAAACCAAATTGACTTCTTTTAAGAAAATGCCAGCCGAGGTAGATTCAACTATATTCACTACCAAGATAGGTGACCATGACTCTTGAGTCTCTTGTTCACCATCTGAAAGAGATTCAAAACAATTTGCAAGGTCAAATCTTGAGAAATAGATTTAGAAGTAACTCGTTTGACATCAACAAATTTAAGACTTGTTGCATTAGTTGCATATTTGAGATGAGAGATTCCTTCAAAAAGACCAAAATTTTCAGGAGTCTTTTATTTGTAGCAAATAATTTGATTTGTGGACATTCTCCAAAGAGGGCATATCAACTAAAATATCATCCTGAGATCGTGAACCAACCCTTATATCAGCAACCACAACAACATAAACATTATCAACAACAAATAATTCTTTTGTAGATTTCTTAAACTTTTGACCAACAATAGATCCAACCTCCACTTGGCCAACAACAGCTTCAACTAAGGGTATTAAGATCAATAACAACTCCCTCAACTTCCACCACCTGTGCCTTATGAATAAGTACATCATATATCTATACCTCTATCACATAATTTTGTTTCTCTGTGATACCAAACACTTCCTTGTGAGGGGCATTATTAATTTCTTTGGTCTAGACAGTCACAAGTTTATACTCTACAACAAGTTTGGATAAAACAGTAGATGATTTGATTGTGGTGAGGTTATCAGGATGTCGTCTACATTTAGAAATATCATACCCTATCATTTTACACGATGAAAAAATGGAGACAACTTCTCAAATTCAATATCTGCAAAAAAAAGAAAGCAAAATCAGGTCTTTCCACCAAAATTTGATTAGGCAAAACATATAGCATATCAATATTTACCAACACTCTAGCAAAACCCCTCTAAATTTATTCATGGTGCATTCATCAAGAGAAAGAGGAGTACTAACCCTCTTGCCATAGGGAAAATTGTTTTTGGTTGTCAATATTCCATAGGAAGACTGTGGATTTTGACTCAACATTGAGGTTTGGTGAGTTTCATGCAAGATGACACAAAGTATGGTTCAAGCAAAGACTATCAAGATATCCAAATTGAGGTTTCAATACCTCATTTCTAGGACTCTTATAATGTCTTCAAGGGAAGAAAAAACAAATTCGTAAAATCTTTTTCCCAAATGAATAGTTGTCCAAGATCCTAGAGACTTTCAAGCAAGATCTAACTTTTTCCTCATGTTCATATGACTAAGAGGTTTGTCACCTTTGGATAGTACTATTCTTCCATGAAGGTTATTTTCACTATTTTCAAGATTTGCAAGATACACCTCTTCATCAATCTAAACAAATATCAAATCTCCTTGATGCAAGAAGAAGACAACTGTAAAAGAAAGATATCACCAACATTATTTAAGGCTTGTGCAAAATTCTTCTTTTGTGCTTGAGTCGTATAAAATTGATTGGCTTGTGAAGAACAACCTTGGTCCTTGAGACACCCAAAAAAAATTTGAAAACATGAAGAATTTGTCCCAATCTTACAATACTAGAGAGAAAAATAACCCTAGCTGCTTAGAAGAAAAGCACCAACATATGAGGACAAAACCCTAAACTAACTACCAATAATAGAACACTCATGTTAAAGGATATAGTTTTTTCATCACAATAATTTTTTTATCTTTAGTTTCATCTTTTTAATTGATAATTTTATTCTTTAGTAAAAGATGATTTTATTCTTTAGTTTGTTCATATGATTTTTTCCCACTTAAAATAACATAAATATACATTTTCTTTTAATTTTTAAATCATTCTTTTAGAAATATTTTTTTAAAATTTGAATACCTATAATAAAATTAATAAAGATAATTATTCTCTTTAGTGTACACAAATTCACTGTTTTATCCTTTAGTAACATTTTTTTAAAACTAAAATAACTACTTATATAACACATTACCTAAAAAATAATAAACAATTGTTTACAAAATTATAAAAATTATTTTTAATTGGACAATTTTACCCTTTATTAATAAAAAATATTTATTTATTTAATAAAATAAATAAATTTATTTTAAAATAACTAAAGAACTTCTCTATTAAAAGATAATGGCTATATAATTTTTTTATCCTATTTTTATCGTTTGAGTAGCCATTTTTAAAGCTAAATTAACTATGTATATAAGTAACTACCTATAAAACCAGAAAAAAATTATCTAAAAACATATAAAAGTTATTTATATTTATTTTTAATTGGAAAATTTCACCTTTTAATAAATAAAAATAATTTATTTATTTATTTAATAAAATAAATAATTGAATCATTTTTCTTTATTTAAAAAAAAAATAACTTCTTTTTTTAAAAGTAACAGCTATATAATTTTACAATACTATTTTTTCAAATTTATATATACTAATTTATATTATTTTTTAATTAACTATTCATAAAAATAAAAATAAACTATAAAAATAATAAAATTATAAAATTATCTATTTGAATATAATCAAGATGTGAATACACATGTGATAAATATATTACTTATGTATTTCTACTACTTTTTAAGTAAAAAAGAGTTATTTAGTTATATTTTAGTACAAATATATTATTTAATTAATTAATTAAATAAAATATTTTTTATTTATTAAAAGATAAATTTATCTAATTAAAAACGACGTTAAAGATAGTTATCAAAATATATATTCTTTTGAGTAGAAATAAATTATTCAATTAATTTTTTTATTAAATAAAAAAAAATATATATATATATATATATATATATATATATATTATTTATTAAATAATAATTTTTTAATTAAAACGTAACATAAAAAATAATTATAAAAAATGTATTGGCACTTATAATACCATAAATGATAATAATAATAATAATAATTATTATTATTATAATAATAATAATAATAAGTATAAGTAAATTTAAAAGTTAAAAGATTTTATTATTATTATATTAATAAATAGAAGTTGACAAGTGATTATTTTTTTTTTATTTCAAGGAAGGTGTGATTTTTTTTTCCTTCTTTATTACAACATGATGACATTTGTGATATTAATTCACAGGATTGTTTTTAACAATAACTGGACCAAACCAAAATCTTGAACATTACCGTGAATATCAAAAAAAAATGAGGAGGGTAGGAGAAGTTGGGCGTTCGAACGATTACACCACTTTCTTTTTCTCGAACTTTCCGCATGGCTATGGAGAACTGGACATGATCAAGGTTTTTCAAAGGAGTGCTAGGGTGAAAGAAGTCTTCATATCACGCAGATTGAACAGATGGGGGAGAAGGTTTGGGTTTGTAAGATTCTTCGAAGTGAGAAATGTAGAACGTCTTGAGAGGGAGTTGGACAACTTATATATTGGGAGTATGAAACTCCATGTAAATGTGCCAAAATACAGAAGGCACCAGCCGGAATCTGCTAAGGAGAAGAGGAGGGAAAAGAAGGCCACTCACCTGGAAGAACAGAGGGATCCAGGAAAAAATAAGGTGCAATGGGTTGAGAAGAAAAGGGTGAGATCGTATGCTGATGCTGTGAATGGAGAGACAAAGGAAGAGAAGTGGAAAGGGCCAACGTTCAAATCGCATTCCAACACTCTGCCCTGGATGGTAAATAGTGTTGTTGGCCAGTTTAAGGAGGGTTTGAATGTGGACCAATTAAGAGAAGAGTTCGTTAAAGGAGGGCTGAACAGGATATTTATACGCTATGTGGGGGATAGATTAGTGATGTTGACTCCAAGAGAAGGGGAGAAAATGGAGGATATAGTCAAGAGTAATAAGGAGTGGTTCGATAGCTGCTTTGTGGTTATCAAACCGTGGTCAGCGTCGTGTATGGCGGACCATAAAATTGCTTGGGTGAGGTGTTACGGGTTACCGCTCACGCTCTGGAATGAGGAGTGTTTTGCAAAAATACTAGGAGATATGGCTACATTAGTTTCTGTGGACACAACCACTTTGCTATGGGAGCATCTGGAATTTGCCAGATTGCAAATCCGGCTGAAGAATCGAAACAGCATCAGGGTGAATAGGAGCCTGCGGATCAATGATCAGGTGTGGGATGTCCTTCTGGAAGAAGAATCCCCTGCATGTTATGAAGGTAGGCGCACAGATTGCTGGTTCAGTGAGTCGTCTGCTAGTGCGTCGTCATCTGGAACCTTTGTGGAAGAAACGATTTTTTCGAACAAGAGCTATGAGGAGGAGGTTGATCCCATGATTAGGAAGGCATTCCGTCTAGAAGAGGTGGAGGGCGGTGGCAAGGCGGAGGAAGGTGGAGAGGGGTATGCGAATAAGACAAAATTACCTTTTAAGGTACCTTCTGGCAATGGCAGCTTTGGTCAGGATGTAGTCTGCATGTCCAGCACGAAAGAAGGAAGGCTAGACAAGGTGGCGTGTCGAGGTGCTGACCTAGATGTGAACCCTGACCTAGGACGTGATTTTATGTGCAGAAGCCACCTTGCCTATGCTGAGCTGACTAAATTAGTTGTGGATGTAGAAAGAGTTAGCCCACGAGTTGAACCACTTCTTAGAGTGGGCCAAGTGGAGGCCCATTGTTGTATGGCCCAATCCCACTTTGTATCACCGGTTGGAAATGTAGTAGTTGGGCTTCACAAGCTGCGGGAGGAGGCCCGGTATGTAGATGCTAATGGAAACTCCAACAGGGAAATCTCTAGTGGAGGTAAACAGGTGGAGGGGATTGGGGCGGCTAAATCTGGTGAGAGTCAAGGAAGTGGGTCAAGGAATCCAGGGCTGGTGAATGAGCCCATTCATAGTGGGCATCGAGGGAGGCACGAGTTCGACGGAGGAGAGGGTATGCCAATACCAACCGAGAGAGGAGAGGAAGGCGTGTTTTCAGACAACAGGATTATGCTATCACCACGACGGAACAAGATTAAAGGGCTGTTTGACTTGGGGGATTCACCTCCCCTGCCGAGACGTTCAGTGAGAATTAATGCACGAACTAATCAGGCAGGGGCTTCATCCCATCTCTTACAAGGTAAGTCTGCTGAACCCATTTCTGATGGGGATTTCATTAACTGTAATTTCCGCCTTTGTGAAACTGGTAATGAGGTGGATTCACCCAAGCTGTGGGAAGTTGGGAAAAAAGTGGGGCTGATCTGTAGGAAGGATGAGGTGGAAGTAGTAAAGGAATATACGTGTCTTGAGGAGAGGGACTTGGAGTTCCTGCAAAGGCATGAGGAGGGTAAAAACTTAGCCCATTTATGATAATTGTAAACCTAAACATAAGAGGGTTGGGGGGAAGCACGAAGGCTAGCTACTTGAGACGAATTGTAGCAAAAGAGGGGGCAGCCTTTGTGTGTCTTCAAGAAACGAAACTGCGTGTATGTACAGACGCTAGATGTTATGGCCTTTGGGGGGACAACAACGTGGGTTGGGTTCACTTTGATGGAGAAAATGGCAGTGGAAGCCTTCTATCTATGTGGCGGAAGGATGTCTTTGTCTATGAGAGTCATGAAATGGGGAAGGGATTTATTGCGGTGGTTGGACAACACGCGAAATCAAGCTGTAGGTGTGTGATTGTAAACGTTTACGCTGCATGCTCCTTGAGAGAAAAAATAGAGTTGTGGGAAAGGTTATCTACGCTTAAGTTGGCTTCTTCAGTCCTTGCCTGGTGCTTTTGTGGTGACTTTAACGCCATAAGAAGACGAGGAGAAAGGAAAGGAACAAGTGTGCGAGAGAATCACACAAGTGAGATGGGAAGGTTTAATAACTTCATAGATACAAATACATTGTTGGAACTACCAATTGTCGGAAAAAAATACACTTGGTTCAGCTCTAACGGAAAGGCGATGAGTAGGCTAGACAGAGTGTTAGTTTCTGAAGAATGGATGCAGGAATGGCCTATGGGCAAGCAGTATGTGCAACGGAGGGAAATCTCTGACCATTGTGCGTTAGTGGTGAAGTCAGTGGTCAAGGATTGGGGGCCAAAACCCTTTAGAACCATTGATGCATGGTTTATGGAAAGGGGATTTATGGACATGGTGAAGGACAGATGGGCTTCCTACCCTGATAAGGGGAATGCGTTTATGGCGTTTAAAGAGAAACTGAAATGTCTGAAGGGAGATCTAAAGATTTGGAACAGGGATGTCTTTGGTATACTTGAGTCTACAAAGAAGAATATTCTGGAGGAGATTGAGATGCTCGATTGTCAAGCATGTAGTGGTACTCTTGACGATGGTCAGAATGTACAGAGGCTTGGCCTGGTGAGTCGGCTAAAGGAAACAGATAGAAGGATAGAATCTCTCTTGAGCCAAAAAGCTAGGACCAACTGGCTTAAGAATGGGGATTATTGCACTAAATTCTACCATTCTTCCTTGAGGTGGAGACGCCTTAGGAATGGAGTCAAGGGTGTGGAGGTGGGAGGTCAATGGTGCGAAGAGCCATGTACAGTAAGGGGAGAAGCGAAGAAGTTCTTTGAAAGCAGATTTGCAGCAACGAAAGACTTTGGAGTTAGACTTGATGGGGTTGAGATTAAATCTCTATCTTTGGACGACAGTGTGAGTCTTATTAGAGAGTTTTCTGTGGAAGAAGTTAAGGAAGCGGTGTGGCTCTGTGAAGGCTCGAAAAGCCCAGGACCTGATGGGTTTAACTTCAACTTTATTAAGAAAAGCTGGGAATTCATAGAAGGGGAGGTTATGACAATCATGAATCAGTTTCATGATACAGGTGTTGTTCCAAAGGGATGCAACGCATCTTTTATTGCGTTGGTTCCGAAAGTCAGAGACCCTGTTACGTTGGATAACTATCGGCCCATCTCGTTAGTGGGAGCTATATACAAAATCATCTCTAAGGTTTTGGCCGGTAGATTTAGGACTATCATCACCTCAATCATTGATGACTGTCAATCAGCTTTTGTCAAGGGAAGAGGGATTTTGGATAGTGTACTGATGGCTAACGAGGTGGTGGAGGACATGAGGAGGAATGGGGGACGTGGGTTGTGCCTAAAGGTGGATTTCGAGAAAGCATACGATTCGGTTAGGTGGGAATTCCTATATGATATGCTGTTGAGGATGGGATTCCAAAGAAAGTGGATCAGCTGGATTAGAGGATGTATGGAAAGTTCCACAGTTTCTGTTCTTGTTAATGGAAGTCCTACAGAGGAATTCAAGCCTGCCAGAGGACTCAGACAAGGCGATCCTCTCGCTCCGTTCCTCTTTATAGTAGTAGCAGAAGGTCTGGCAAGTCTTGTAAGACAAGCTGTAAGGGTGAATCTACTCACTGGCCTTAAGATTGGGAGGAAGGAGGTTGAAGTGAGTATCCTGCAATTTGCAGATGATACCATGTTCTTCTGCGAGGAATCATACTCCAATGTGGTGACTCTGAATGCTATCTTAAGGGGGTTCGAAGTAGCGTCAGGCCTGAAGATAAATTTCCACAAATCAAAACTAACCGGTATCAATGTTCGTAGGAGTGATCTGGAGTGCTATGCCAAGACCTTGAACTGTGTTCAAATGGAGGTTCCTTTCAAATATCTAGGTCTTGAAGTGGGAGGGAACCCTAGGAAGACCAAATTCTGGGAACCTGTGCTGAACAAGTTAAAAGATAGACTGAATGTGTGGAAAGGTAGATGGTTATCCCTGGCAGGGAGAGTTTGTCTACTCAAATCAGTCCTAACCTCAGTTCCTCTATATTATCTATCCTTGTATAAAGCCCCGATCTCGATCTGCAAGAATATAATCAGAATTCAGAGGAGGTTTCTATGGGGGTGGGGGAAGGAGAACAAGTCCATCACCTGGGTGAGTTGGGAAGTTGTATGTAAACCAAAAGAGGAGGGTGGGTTGGGAGTGAGAGATATCAGAAAGTTTAACATAGCTCTACTGGCTAAATGGAGGTGGAGGTACATAACGGAGGAGACGGGGAAATGGAAGGAGCTGCTTGAATCGAAGTATGGATCGGGAATACAGTGCACGGTCAAAATGCAATCTTGGTGGTGGAGAGACTTGTGTAAAGTCTGTCGGGAGGGAGGTGGAGAAGGATGGTTTGACAAAGAGGTAGGATGGAAACTAGGATGTGGGGATAAAATAAGGTTCTGGGAGGATGTGTGGATTGGTAATTGCAATCTAAAAACCCGGTTTCCTAGGTTGTATTCACTGTCCCTTAACCAGGGGCAAAAGGTGGAAGAGGTAGGCGAATGGGAGGTTTCCGGATGGTGTTGGCGGTTGAGGTGGAGGCGTGAAAGATTTGTGTGGGAATCTGAGTTGGTAGAAGAATTTGATAGGCTTGTAGCATCGGCAGTTGTGCAAAAAGAAGTAAAGGACCTTCACGTGTGGAGGAAAGAAGAGGAAGGGTGCTTCTCAGTGAACTCTGCTTACGAATGTCTAACAAAGCACGTAAGAGGCCCCCTACATGAAGTCTTTAAGCTGTTGTGGGAATCCAAGGCCTTCCCTTCTGTGTTGATTGTAGTATGGAGGATCCTTTTGAATAGACTACCTACTAGAGTCTGCCTGAGTAGGAGAGGGGTGTTGGTGGAAACAACCTTGTGCGCCCTATGCCAGTCCAAGGAAGAATCGTGTAATCACCTTTTCCTAGAATGCATATATGCCTATCAGGTGTGGTCCATGTGCTTTAGGTGGATCGGTATTCTGGTTGTCCAGCATAATGATGTTGTGGCCCACTTTGAGAGCTTTAACCTACCTCAGGTTAGTCATAACCAAAACTTAGTTTGGAAAGGGGTTTGGGCAGCGATAGTGAGGAGTATTTGGGATCACAGGAATGTGGTAGTATTCAAGCAAGGTGTGGTAGATGCAGAAGAAATCTTCCAGCAAGCACAAATAAAATCATGGCAATGGTTGAAGTATAAGGCAGATCCATTCAACTACTCCTTAGTGGATTGGGTGTTGAACCCTTTGTGTTGCATAAAAAGTTACAAATAACAGGACCTGT
>Ga0123342_1009646_pt1 | contig 11445 bp, 10 predicted proteins | sample Turbeawhitnodule_FD_89960 | JGI IMG/M metagenome (GOLD analysis project Ga0123342, IMG submission 89960) | Root nodule microbial communities of legume samples collected from Mexico - Turtle bean Mexico white nodule | ecosystem: Host-associated > Plants > Roots > Nodule | place: Mexico: Nepantla... | reverse complement strand
GCAGGAGTCAGGACTCAGTGAAATGACTGAATGTCCCATCATCCATACAAGCAGCGCCACGTGGATCAAGTCGAATGACGGAACGTCCCATCAGCCATACAAGAAGCGCCACGTGGATGGCACTGACAAAACCTATGCTTCCCACACCTATTTTAAACTATTCTTCTCCTCGTGAAATGCTTTACAAAACTGAAGTAGATTTTAATGGATTAAAGGTGTTTGGTTCTTTATGTTATGCTAGCACTTTGTCAACAAATAGAAGAAAATTTGATCCAAGGGCAAAAAAATGTGTTTTGTTGGTTTTAAAAGGGGGATAAAAGGATATATTTTGTTGAATATTCAATTAAGAGAAATTTTTGTGTCTAGGAATGTCGTCTTTTATGAACATGTTTTTTCCATATCAAAGGGTTCAAGATACTAGCAATGAAACTAACAGTTCTAACATTTATGATCAAATTTCAAGATCAACCTGTCTTGAGTCAGCCATCACAAACCATTCTCGCACCTTGTGATAATGCTGAAAATAACAGTGATAATAACTGTGAGTCACACATTAAGGTTCCATAAGAAGTTTGTTCCCATATAGACCAAAACTTCAATGAAGATCATGAAATATAACAAAATTATGAATCAGATCATTATGTCTGAGTGAGTACAAGAATAAAAAGACCACTTGAGTATTTAAAAGATTATCATTGTAATCTTAATGTTTCCAATACATCTTCAAGAGTTAAATATCCTTTGAATTATGTTTTGTCTTATAACAATTCATCATCTTCTTACAAATATTTTGTTATGTCTCTTTCTTCACATGTTGAGCCAAACACTTATTTTGAAGTTGTGAAACATGACTGTTGGAGAAAAGCTATGCAATGTGAGATATATGTTTTAGAGTCAAATCAAAATTGGGAGACTGCCTTTTTGCCTAAGGACAAAGTTGCCATAGGTTGTAAATGGGTATTCAAAATAAAAAATAAGGTTGATGGGACAATTGAAAGTTATAAAACAAGGTTAGTGGCAAAGGGATACACTCAAATGGAAGGCATTGAATACCTTGATACTTTCTCTCCAATAACAAAGATGACCACCATAAGGTTGCTTCTTTCTCTAGCTTCTATCTATAATTGTGAATTGAAAGAATTAGACATATAAACAATGTCTTTTTACATGGATATTTGAAAGAAGATGTATACATGGTTGCTTCTCCTGGATTGACTTTTATTCCACCTGTTAAAGTTTATAAACTAAAGAAGGCTTTATATGGCCTTAAGCAAGCCAACAAAGAGTGGTTTGCCAAATTGTCATCCTTTTTGCTTTCTATAGGATATACTCAATCTATAAATTAGCATTCCTTGTTCATTAATTCTTCTGAGAGATCTTTTACAACATTATTGGTGTATGTGGATGATATAATATTAGTAGGAAATGATAAAGAAGAGATTGCTTGAATTAAACAAACCTTGAATCAGACATCCAAGATTAAGGATCTTGGGAATTTAAGATATTTTCTTGGTATAGAAGTAGCAAGAAGTAAGAAAGGAATAATGGTGAATCAAAGGAAATATGCATTGGAATTGTTAACAGATGTAGGTCTTTTAGCCTACAAACCTGCACCCACTCCTATTGATTGAAAAATTCACTTTCACAGATATTCAAGCCTATAGAAGATTGATTGGAAGGCTTATGTATATGACTAATACCCGACTTGACATAACATTTTATGTGTAATAACTTTCTTAGTTTCTTGTTAAACCCACAATTGCTCACTATACTGCAGCGATTAGAGTTCTCAGATATATTAAAGGAGCTCCAAATCTTGGTTTATTATTCTCTTCCAACGCATCTGCTCATCTCAAAGCCTTTTGTGATAGTGATTGGGGCACCTGCAGTGATTCAAGATAGCCAGTGACTGGTTTTAGTGTGTATCTTGGGAATTCTCTCATATCCTGGAAATCAAAGAAGAAAGGAACAATATCAAAAAGTTATTGTGAAGTTGAATACAGAGTAATGGCCATTGTTACATGTGAAGTTCAATGGCTAACTTGTCTTCTTCAAGATTTCAAATTTCCTTTTGAGCAACCATCTCTTTTATACTGTGACAATGACTTAGCAAGATACATTGCAACAAATCCAGTGTTCACGAGCGTGCGAAACATATAAAAATAGATTGTCACGTTGTTAGGGAAAAATTAAAGAAGGATTTCATCCATTTGCTTCCCATTTCCACCACAGAACAACTGGCTGACATTTATACCAAAGCTTTAAGTCCTCAATCTTTCAAGAGTATTTGTTCCAAGTTGGCTCTCATCAATATTTGCTCCCCAGCTTGTGGGGGGATATTAAAGGATATATCCTTCATTATAGAGACCATTATATAATACATCGAATATGGTAGACTCTATACATAACTTTTTTCAATGTTAATAAGAGTCATTTCTTTCAATCTTATTCTTGTATTGTCTTATATATTATTGTTAAGAACTCAATAATTTACATCGTCTATGGGAAAAAGAAAAAGAAAGTCAAAGAAGTTGAAAATATGACCAACAAGTTTGACATTGAGAACTTTTTTGGGAGAACGACTTTTGATTATGAAGAATTAAGATGAAGACCATCTTGATACAATAAAAATGTGTTGATGATCTGAAGGATAATGTAAACATGTCAGTGTCAATGTCTCAGAAGGAAAAAACTAATATAATCAAGAAAGCTAAGAGCCCCATAATTTAGTGTTTTTGGAAGAGCAAACCTAATGTTACTTATGTTCATTCACATAAGCATTATGCTAAGTTTGTTTGACTTTTTCTAAGTCTTATAATGGACTTTCTCTTCATTGTTACTAGCATCAGTAATAGCAACAAGTTTTTCAACTTGAAAAGCCAAATCAAGATCCAACACATATAAGTGAAATTGAAGTTGTTTACTCCAATAAGAAATTCAACTCATTAAAGAGTGAAACAAACATATCATGCAAATATAGAGACACGTGAACAAATACCTACAATTGACACATGCTTAACATTAATACTTTTGAGTAATAAATTAAACATACAATGCAAACTCAAACAAAACAAAACAAGCATTCTAGACATACGAATGTTCTCATTTGGGTGATATATTAATACACAAAAACATAATAATGTTAGTAATAACCTTATTTTACAAGACAAACTCATTCATCGATAATTCAATTATAATAAACATTGTAACAAAACGATAAATATAACATTCATTGTATATTTAAATAACCTAACGAATTTTGCATCTTATCATAAACACTTAAAAAGAAAGCCGAGTGCATTTTGATGTCTTCTATATTTGTATCCTTGAATGGCGATGGATCGTTGAATAACTATATATAAATTGACTTAATTAATAAAAAGTGAAATTCATAATTAAATAATTAAGATATTTGAGTACATTTTTTATTACCTCTCTCCATGATTCGATAATGTTTGTATATATGATTTTGTGATGTGCTTCACCACATAATATACACACTCTTAGCTTCCTGATTCATGTCAACACTGCAAATTAAAATATAAATATAAGATATATTTTATATCATAATTAAATAGTGGTGAGACAAATAATTTACATTATATTCAATTAATTGTATCTTCTTCATAGCTACACGTGGAAGGTCTTGCAAACTCGAATGAGCCTTTAAAGCCCTATAAAAAGTAGGCATTCGTTAATTCATATAATCATTACGGTATAAACTATAATCCAAGAAAAGACTTACGCGTCTAGTAATTGTTTGATGGTCAAAGTGTTAGTTTTCTTATGAAATGAACACAAGAGAACCATGAGAAAATGGCAAGGAATAATGACCAACAACTACTAATGACCCCTACAAGTTATAATAATATTAATAATAAATAAATTCCAAATTAAATAAATGTAACTTAAAATTATATACTATTGATGCAACTAAGGTGCTAAATACACTTTTTTTTGCTTGCATTTTGAAATGACTCTTTTAAGTATGTTTGCATTTTACTCGCTTTATTTCCTACACCTTGAATGACAATTGGGTCAAAAAAATCCATAAATATAAGCATTCTTCTCTTTGTAGAGGTGATAAATACCTTGAACATTGTAAAATAGAATGTTAGAGTTAAAGTATATATATATATATATATATATATATATATATATATATATTAAACTATTTTTAAGGTTAATAAAAGTATATTTACAACAACCAAAGTTGTAGAATCAATATAGATAGTTGATGAGTACCAATAACAATCTCACAAATATCTTTATGGCATATTAAAAAGGGATGCTACTGGCCCTACCTACAACATCAAGAGGAATATCTAATTGGACTATTTGCTACCCCATTGTCACTACCACTAAACCAAGTTATTGGAGAGAAGACATTTATGATTCTTGAGGGTTGACAACTTTTATATTTTTAGAATCATCCTAAGTTTAAATAAAATTAGTATATAAATATAACTCATGTGGAGATATTAAAAAGGATAAATACATAATTAACTGAAGTATTAAAAACAACCAGTACTACAATCAAATTTTGCAATCTAGTTGGTTAAATGATAAAATTCCCTAAGACTGTCCTACTATTTGAACCTCCTCAGTGGATACATGAACTCGAGCAGAAGAATCTTGAACATCTACAACCACCACTCGTATCATATCATCCTTAATCGTCCGGTGGTGGATGATCGATCCTAATTAACATATAGATTTTACCTACGACCAAATAAATATATGAGAATAATTAAAATATAAACCAAAATTATAATTGTAATAAAATTTACCTAAGGCCACCAAATGTTAGGGAGGATCATCAACATATAATTCACAATCAACAGGGATATCAACACCATCATACCCTGATTCTTCAACAGTAGGACAATTTACCTTTATGCTAACAAGAAGGGAAACTTACGGAGAAGGGGCAGTAGGAGGCTAAATGAACACTCCCATGTATACTAGCTTCGTTCACATTTTTTACAACAACTTAACCCTCAATGTAGGGAATATGTCCTTCTTAAACTCATCTTTTTAGAAGTTTTTTGTCAGACTCACAAAGTTTTGATAAAGTAACTTATCAAGCTAGAGTGCTAAAGAATTGCCTAATGCCCATCCCTCGTCCAGTATCACGAACACGTCCTGGATGCTTTGTACGACTAATGACAACTACTAATATGTCTTCAGGTCCTTGCGTAGCGAATGATCCCTGAAAGCTTTGCTCCACCAAATCATCCTACAAAACAAACATTTTAATGCAAATTTGAACACCAAAATCAACTTTCATTAAAATATGTCAAAATAATTGATATCGTGAGTTACTTACAATCTGCTCAGCTATGATCCGTGTTTCTTCAGATGTGTAATCTTCTGATAAGAATACTAACCTTACTTCTACCAAGCAAGGCCACACAGCTAGTGAATTTTGTGTTATGCTCTCCCAAAAATATTTCTCGTATTCATATCGAACTCGATGGACAATCTTTGATCAGCACTACGACTAATAGTCAAGTCTCTTAGCCTAGTCGCATGTCTGCCCTTTTTCTGGCTAGGTAGCTTACATTGTTAAGTTGGAACTTATGCTCATTCACATAAACATTAGGTTAAATCTGTTTGACATTTCCCAAGTCCTATAATGGGTTTTCTCTTCATTGTTACTAACATATGTAATAAGAGCACATTTTTCAACTTGAAAATCCAAATCAAGATCCAACACATATAAGTGAAATTGAAGTTGTTTGCTCCAATAAGAAATTCAACCCATTAAAAGATTGAAACAAACATATCATGAAAATGTAAAGATATTGAAACAAATACTGTAATTGACACATGCTTAACCTTAATACTTTTGAGTAAAAACACAATGCAAACTCAAACAAAAAAAAACAAACACTCTATGCATTCTAATAAGACACTCCCTCCGCACTTTCTTTGCATATCCGCACTCCAATTTCTTTCATTTGGTAACCAACACTACTCACTCGGTTACAAACACAAGGAAAAAAAAGAAAGGAAAGTGAAAAAAATTAAAGAGAAAATTTATAAAAATTTGTGAGTTCAAGTGTGATTGCTAATTCTTTTTAAGTTGATGAATTTGTAAGGTTACAATTTTACCTTGTGGTATAATTGATTTAAAATAAAACATATTAGTTATTTGTAGATGAAATTCCCATCTAATTCCTATTACGACCATATATGAACTCAATTGAAATAAAATACAATTCATCTCACGTTCAAGCTGCAAGTACGATAAATAGAAGAAAAGGAAAAGTAATACTCAGGAAATTCATAAACATATTCATAAACAACAAAAAAATTTATCAGCATATTTACGAACAATAATCACTGAAAACACATGTTTATCCGGGATAATTCCAATTTACAATATCAATTGTTTCTTACTAAATAGGAAGATAACTTAAAACAAATTACAAAACCACGTGCTATAACAGAAAACAACGATCATGAATAATAAATAAATAGTACTACATACTGTTAGAATATATGACCTTAAACAAAAGGGGGTGTATTGTTTATGAAATATTTTTGCAAAATTTGAAGGTACAATGAAAGCCAATGAAGAATCATAGAGAAGGAAACTATGGAAAACAATGCACAAAGCTGTTTTAGTTGATTTCTAGAAAATCAACCGGCTATTTTTGCGATTCAACCGGTTGTTTTTATCAGCAGTTAATAAAAACAACTTAAAACAGATATATGTGAGATCATGGAAAGAGAGCATCACACAAACAAATTTATACTGGTTCACTCTTACACCAAGAGCTACATCCAGTCCCCAAGAACTAATTGAAGGTAATAACAGAAGGCAAAAGGTAGTAGAAACTAATTGAACGTAATTGCACAAAATTGCAAAACTGTTGAGCTAATTCTTATTCATTTGATTTACTTCAATAATATAATAAAATTACAATTACTGGAAGCTATAAAATAGGAATACTAACAACCCTATAAACTGACCATTAATGCAATAATAACGGTATAATAGTTTAAGGGTAATAAAATCAGAATTAATAACCAAAAAAATCAGAATTAATAACCAATAGTTCACTCTTACACCAAGAGCTACATCCAGTCCCTAGAAACCACTGGTATTTACTTTGCAATCAAAATCCAGATTAAAAGCACACCACAAAGAAGTGACCTTGAACACTTCAAGTCACACACTTCCTTTGGCACACAAACAGCACAAAAACTATGCAAAACACAAAGCATATATAGCAGCAGGTTATCAAGGCATACACACTAGTTTTTTGCAAAATCAAAACAACAGAAAAACCAATCCAAAATATTTCCAAACCAGTGAGTGTAGCAGCAGTAGAAACAAATTTAATGCAGCAGAATATAAACTTCAAATTAGAGTTTGTAGTAGCAGCATACACAACACATAAACCAACACCTTCTCCCCCTATTTGTCTTCACAAATAGAATGAAGAAAGGGATAAAAACATAATTAAGAAAGAGTTTGTGAATCAAGAATAACTAACTCATTTCTTAAAAAGAAAAACTTGTCCTTTGGCAAAGGCTTTGTGAATATATCAGCAAGCTGCAATCTTGTCTCAATGAATTTCATCTCACAATCTTCATTGTTCACATTATCCCTTATGAAGTGATGACGGATCTCAATGTGGTTTGTTCTTGAGTGTTGAATCTGATTTTTTGTGAGATTTATAGCACTTGTGTTGTTACAAAGCAAAGGTACCTTGCTAATCTTTAAGCTAAAAATATTCTAGTTGTTGTTTGAGCCAAAGAATTTGTGCACAACAACTTCCAGCAGCAATGTATTCAGCCTCTGTAGTGGAAAAAGACACACAAGCTTGTTTCTTGCTGTGCCATGAAATAAGACTTGATCCATGAAGATGACAAGTCCTACTTGTGCTTTTCCGGTCCAGCTTACACCCTGCAAAATCAAAATCAGAATATCCAATTAAGTGTATAGGAGAGTGAGAAGGATACCATAGTCCAACATTGGTTGTCCCCTTTAGATATTTGAGAATTCCTTTGGATTTGCCTGGAATCTTGCACAAAGACACACGACAAACATGATATCCGGCCTACTTGCTGTGAGATAGAGTAAGGAACCAATCAACCCTCTATATTTGGTTTGATCTACCTCTTTTCCAGCCACATCAGCATCCATATAACAACTTGATGGCATAGGTGTGCTAGCTTCTTTGCAACTTTCCATTTCAAACTTCTTGATAATTTTTTTGCAATACTTTGATTGACTTAGGAAAATTCCATCTTTGGATTGCTTGACCTGCAGTCTAAGAAAGAATGAAAGCTCCCTCATCATTGACATTTCAAACTCTCCTTACATGGCAGCCATAAACTCTTCACATAAACTATCTTTGGTAGCACTAGAAATGATGTCATCAACATAGATTTGGACCAAGATAATTTCAGAATTTGACTTCTTGATAAAGAGAGTCTTGTCAATCATCCCTCTCTGATAGCCATTGGATAAAAAAAAAGTTACTCAGTCTTTCATACCACTGCCTTGGAGCTTGTTTAAGCTCATACAAGGCCTTTCTCAGCTTGTATACATGGTTAGGATGTTGATGATCTTCAAAACCTGGTGGTTGTTTAACATAGACTTCCTCATTGATGATTCCATTGAGGAAAGCACTCTTAACATCCATTTGAAACAATTTGAATCCACTCATACAAGCAAAGGCTAGCAGCAACCTTACAACTTCTAATGTTGCAACTGGAGCAAAGGTTTCACCATAATCTATGCCTTCTTCTTGATTATAACCTTTAGCCACAAGCCTTGCCTTGTTTCTTGTTATCACTCCAGATTCATCCAACTTGTTTCTAAAAACTCATTTGCATCCAATGACGTTCATCTAGTCAGACTTTGGATCAAGAAACCAGACATCATTTCTTGTGAATTGATGTTGTTCCTCATGCATGGCAGCAACCCATTTATCATCCTTGAGAGCTTCTTCAATTGACTTAGGTTCAATTTGGGAGACAAAAGCCATATGCTTGCAGTAGTTAGATACATCACTACGTGTAGAAACACCCTTCTGGATCTGGCCAATGATGTTCTCCATTGAAAGATCCCTTGGAATTCTCCACTCCTTTGGCAGCTCTTCCTGTTGCAGAATTTCAACCAGTTCTTTCGAAGAATCAATCGATTGTTTTTCTGGGTAGGATTCCAGCTTCTGTATAATGATGTTCTCCTCATCTTCTTATGCATAATGCTTTGTAGAACCCTAATCAGTATGAATGATTTCATCGAACACCACATGGACAGACTCCTCCACAGTCATGAGTCTCTTGTTGTAGACTCTATATGCATGGCTAGTTGAAGAATAACCAATAAAGATACCATTGTCAGCTTTTCATCAAACTTGCCTAGATTTTCTTTTCCATTATTCAGAATGAAACATCTGCATCCAAACACTTTTGGGTGACTAATGTTTGGCTTCCTTCCATTGAAAAGCTCACTTTATTCATCACATAACAAGAAGTGTTCACTGCATCATCCCAAAAATACTTGGGTAAAGAAGATTCACTTAGCATGTTTCTTGCTAGTTCTTCAAGAGACTTGTTCTTCCTCTCCACTACACCATTCTGTTGAGGAGTTCTTGGTGCAGAAAAGTTGTGAAAAATTCCCAGCTTTTCACAATAAGTGATGAATTTTTCATTTTGGAACTCCACTCCATGATCACTTCTAATTGCAATGATGTTGTTGCAGCAAGAGTTTTGCAATCTTTTAGCAAGCTTATTAAATGCAGAGAATGCCTCAGTCTTTGACTCCAAGAACAGTGTCCATGTATACCTAGAAAAGTCATCAACAACAATAAGTGAATAGTAGTTTCCCCCAAGACTCTTGGTTCTTGAAGGACTAAATAGATCCATGAGCAGCAACTCAAGGGGTTTTGAATTGGAAACAACATTTTTCAATTTGAAAGAATGCTTTTTTGGCATGCTTCACATAAGTGGTCTTTCTCGAACTTGAGTTTGGGTAACCCTATTACAAGATCTTTAGATATCAATTTGTTCAAATGATGCATGTGAATATGAATTATTCTTCTATGTCATAACCATGACTCATCATGTTTGGAAAGAAGAAAACCAATAGATGTAGGAGAAGAAATATCTAAAAGATAAACATTTTGATCCTTTTACCAATCAACACTACTTCCTTTGAATTGGGTAGGCATATCTCACAAGAGTTGGGCTTGAAGGTTACTTGATAACCCTTGTCACATAGTTGGCTAATGCTAAGAAGACTATGCTTGAGACCTTCCACATAAAGGACATCATGAACCAAGAAGTTGTTATTGTCTCCAATGGTGCCTCTTCCAAGAATCTTTCCTTTTTTGTTGTCTCCATAAGTCACATGTCCTTCTTGCTTGAAATTGATGTTCACAAACTTAGATTTATCTCCAGTCATGTGTTTGGAACAACCATTGTCCAGGTACCCCATATCCATGTTTTCCATCAAGTTTACCTACAAAAGAGAAATTCAAGCAACAAGATTTGGTCCCCTTATGAATGTGGGTCCTTTGGCATTAACTTTATCATGAGGAAGCTCAGAATTCTTGGGAATCCATCTCATAACACCTTTAGGAACAAAATATTTCCTAATATTGGAGAATCTAACTGAGTGGCCTTTTTTCATGCAATAAACACATGTAACAATCGGTTGTTTCGATTTTTCAATCGGTTGTTTTTCTGAAAGTTTTGAAAAAGGCATTGGAAAATCATTTTTCTTGCTCTATGGATTAAAACCTAAACCTGCTTTTCCAAAAACACAATTTTGAGATGCCAAGACAGTCTCAAAGTTGGATTTACCTTTTGAAATCCTATCCACAGTTTTCACAAGATAGTTTTTCAGCCATAAGAAAAAGATTTTTAAGATCAAACTTGAATATTTTTCAAGTACCAAGCTCTTTATGCCAATTGTTAGAGTATATGGCCTTAAACAAGAGGGGAGTGAATTGTTTATGAAAGATTTTCGCAAACTTTGAAGGTATAATGAAAGCCAATGAAGAATCACAGAGAAGGAAACTATGGAAAACAATGCACAAAGTTGTTTTAGTTGATTTCCAGAAAATCAACTGGTTGTTTTTGCGATTCAACTTAAAACAGATATACGTGAGATCAGGGAAAGAGAGAATCACTCAAACAGATTTATACTGGTTCACTCTTACACCAAGAGCTACATCCAGTCCCTAGAAACCACTAGGTATCTACTATCCAATCAAAATCCAGATTACAAACACACCACACTACAAAAAATCGTGTAAATTATGGCGGTTTTAGTATGGTGGTTATTAAAAACCGCGTAATTATCCATATAATATGGTGGGTTAATAAGTGTCACAATTATCTTTTAAAAAATGACACTTACAATTGCCATTTTATAAAATACACGCACTTTTCCGTTTCCTCTGCCATTTTGCATTC
>Ga0123342_1009645_pt1 | contig 11447 bp, 2 predicted proteins | sample Turbeawhitnodule_FD_89960 | JGI IMG/M metagenome (GOLD analysis project Ga0123342, IMG submission 89960) | Root nodule microbial communities of legume samples collected from Mexico - Turtle bean Mexico white nodule | ecosystem: Host-associated > Plants > Roots > Nodule | place: Mexico: Nepantla... | reverse complement strand
GGTTAGCCTTTGCTAATTGGGTCAACGGTTTGACTTGAGCACCTTATGTCGGTCGGCCACATATGACACGTGGTCGATCTCATACCTTAAAGTATGGTCTTGACGCATGGGTTGACCGGGTCAATAGACCGGTCGGCCATCCCGGTACATGATATAATTAGATTGTAGGTATGTTCTTCTTCTTTAAAATGTGCATTTTATTATCTGAAAAACCAATGCCTTTTAGAAACACAACCTCATTATAACTTTGTAAAAGACCTTGAGATTCATGCTTCTAATATGTTGGAGATATGAAGATGAAATGAAAAACAATTGTGATTTGTTATGATTAAGTAAAAATAGAGAGCAACACTTACCTGTGAGCATATGAGAATAAATTCTTTGGTGAATTGTCATTTTATTGCTTTAGTTTGATCCTGAAAGTTGATTGTATCTATATTTTGCTATATTTGAATTTGGAAGCAACATAACTTTCTAATTTAATTTCTTGTTTAGTGAATAAAGTTGTTTTGATATTAAATTCAAATATGATTTAGTTATATTCATTTACTTTGCTTGAGGTCAAGCAAGATCATAAGTTGGGGGGAGTTGATAAGTGTCATATTTTACTAATATTTCATATTAAAATACATGCACTTATGGATATTAATTGATAAAATAACTATAATATAACCAATAATTTATGAATTTAAACCTTTTTACATATATTTTTGTGATTATAATTTGAATAAGAACGATTTATTCCTAAATCTATGTTAATTTTATGATTCTAGGGAAGAATGAAGATGAAAGGACAAAAAGAGAATGTACAAAGATAAAAAAGGAAAGTTGAAATGCTTCAGCACTCGTCCAAGCCAAAAGCTTCCAGAGGATCTCGTCCAATCTCGTCCAGGCGAGAACACTCCAGACACATTGGTCCTGTTTTGGTCCAACTCGCCCAGATGAGCCCAATCACACACAAGCGAGAAATCACTTAGCCCAAGTTATACTAGGTTAATTATGAGGCGTGAAGCACTAGACATTAATGGGGAGAATAAAAGGTGTTAGAAAACCCTAGAGGAGGCAACTGTCAAGGAAAAACATCCTGAATCTTTTTTTCTTGCTTTCCATGCTTATAATGGCCAATATGAATGGCTAATTTTACCCTTTGGGATTGGGAGTTATCTGTTCAAACTCCTATGCATTGAGGTGATATTTAAATATAATATTTTTTTTTCTTGATTGATGATTGGTATTGTCATTTTATTTGTAATGTTTGTTTACCATTATCAAGATCCTTATATTTGACTGAAAAGTGTCTCTAAGTTTCTGACCCAAATGACAATGCTTAAATATTTGAATGCTATGGATATATTTGAAATGTTAATTGCTATCAACATCTAATAGTAATGCTAGTTTTTATAAATATGCGAGGAATCAATATTTAGGAGACTCTCAATAATTTTATATGGCGAAGAATCGATATAAATGACTTTTATATGGGCGTTTACATAGAGATCTCCATCAAGACGTTTACATACAACTCCCTTTAGGTTTTCAGTACAAAAATGGAAATCAACTTTGCAAACTTCAACATTGCTTATATGGATTAAAACAAGTTATGAGACAGTGGTACGCAAAACTATCTCAATTTCTAATTTCTCATAGGTATCCTTATTTCTCCTCAAATCATTCCCTATTTTTGAAGCACTCTAGCCATTCTACATCCGGTCTTTTGGTTTATGTTGACGACATTATCCACACTGAAAATGATTATGGGGAAATCCCTCGAATAAATTCTTCTTGATCATAACTTTCTCATTAAAAACCTTGGAGATCTTACTTCCTTGGTATTTAGGTGGCACAAAACAACAAAGGAATACACATCTCTCAGCAATACACCTTAGATATCCTCAAACTAAATTGCTTGCATTGAGTTCCTGCTCCTACACCTATGGCTCATTTTTCTCGTCTTTATGTGGACAATTATGATGAAATCAACTATCAATACTCTTTCCAATACAAAAGAATTATAAGACATCTCATTTATCTGACTATTACATTTCCCATCATCACTTATGCAATTCATCAACTAAGCAAATTCGTTTCCTCACCCACTAATGACCATCAACAAGATGTCTTTTAGATCCTAAGGTATTTGAAAGGAGTTCCCTATCATGGTATGTTTCTTATAAATCACAACACCATTCAATTAAAAGCTTTTAGTGATTCGGATTAGGCCAATTATCCACAAACACAAATATCTATTACATGATACTCAACCTTAGTCTTGGAGATTCCATCATATCTTGAAAGTCAAAGAAACAACCCACTAAATCCAAAAGTTCATTAGAGGTAGAATATTGTGAGCTTGCTACTACTATGTGTGAAATACAATGAATCACTTGCCCTTTTAAAGATTTTCGTGTGTCTTATTCCAAATCACCAACCCTTGTATATTGTGATAACCAATCAACAACAAAAAAATTGTCTCAAATCAAGTCATTCATGAATGAATGAAGCACATCAAAATCGACTATGACATTGTTCACAAGAAAATTAACGTTTGTTTGATCAAGCTTCTTTCTCTTGCTTCAATGCTCATATCTTTACCAAACATTCCTCTAACTTCGTTCAAGGGCTTATTTTCGAACTAGGAATTTTGAATATATGTTCAAAGCTAAAAATATTTTCCAGGAGATAAACAACTATTTTTTGGTTTTCTTATCCATTTTTCGCTTATCACTAGTTAGCTGTTTTAGTTTTTCCTTTTGGTTTTCTGTTTAGTTTTCTTTTAGTTAGAATTAGAGGCCAAAATAAGAGGGGAGGGGGGTGAATTATTTTTGAAATATTTTCGCAAAAATTTAAGTTAGAGTGAAAAGGTATGAAGACTCAATCAATGTGGAAATTCTGTTCAACCAATAAAAAATTGTTTTAAGTTTGATTCTAAAAAATCAACCAGTTGCTTTCACGAAACAATTGGTTGTTTATGCCAGCAGAATTGAAAAACAATGTTGAAATAGTTTATGAGTGTAGGGATAGAGAGAATCACACAAGATGTTTATACTGCTTTGCTCTTAACAAAGAGTTACATCCAGTCCTCAGCTAACCACTGAGAATTCACTATGCAATCAACCCTAAGTCTTGAACCTTTCAAGAACACACACCACTTTATGGTAAACAACACCAGAAACACCTTCTGAAACTTCCTTACACAAGAACACACAAAAATACAATGTTCAAGGAAGAAGGGAATAGAATACACATGAGTAAATCAAAGCTTAAAGTTCAGAAGTACAAAATCCAATCCTATTCCACACACTTGAGATGATCTAAAGCTTTTGAAATCTTAAAACCTGTTTTTGATTAATCTCTCTTTCTTCATTAATGCATAAGAGCGTAAACCAACCTTTATATACCCCAATCAAATGGTCAAAGCAGTTAATTCAAAAACCAAAAGCTGTTGGAATCATTTAAATTAGATTAAAATCAGTTAACAATTTTTTTTTAAGTTTTTCACATAAACAGCCAGTTGATTTATCGAAACAACCAGTTCATTTATCGAAACAACCTGTTGATTCTGTTTGACAGCAAAGCCAAAACAAAGCCAAAACAAAGCCAAGCTTTTCCAAACCATTGTAAAAACCACTAAGTGTCAAACAACCAGTTGATTCGACATTTCAACAGGTTGAAATTTAATTCACACCCTTTTAGAAAACCCATCTTTTCAAAAAGGTAAAGATTCAATTGAACTTGAATCATCTTAAGGAGTTAATTGACAAGTTAAAAACTACAAGACACCACACACACCCAGTAGGTCTTCAAGCTTTCCACTTGGATTTGAAGACATCAAAGCATCTTGTTCAACCGTGTTTCCTTATATATAAACCCTTCTCCATCCTCTCAATGATACAAAGATATATATAATCTTTCTGTTTTCTTGTTTCATGTTCTCTCCCTGTCTCTTTATTCCCTGTTTTCTTGTTGCTATGGAGGAAATCACTATAAGTAAGGGTGGACAAAAAATCCAAATTATCAAATCCAATCCATAATTATCCAAATCAATATTACTTTAAGTCCATTTAAATAGATTAATTTTAAAATCTAAATCCATATTTTTGGATTTTAAATCCAATCCATTCAACTAGATTTGGATTGGATAATTTTTTTTATTTTAAAAATCCAAAATCAAGATTATTTAACATTCATTTTAAATAATTTTAGTATATTATGATTAGTAATTCTAGAAATATAATAGCTATTTTATGATTTTTTATAGAAACAAAATCCTTATTTTTATATATATATATATATATATATCATAAATTAAATTATTTTGCAATAATTAAAATAATAATATCAAAATAATATATATAAATAAATTATATATAGGATGTTAAAAGAAGTAATTGAATAAAATATATATAAATATATACAGTTATTTTATTCGTATTAAATAAAAAGTATATTACTGGTTAAATTACCTAACTTAAAAAATTCAATTACCTTAACTTGAACGTTTTTTGTTATCTAAATTATATTCCATTTTTAGCATGAATCTAATTAAAATTATGATAAAAAAAAAACTAATAAAAATAGTTTAAAATGTTATAAATTTAAAATCGATAAATATGTTTTTGTAGGAATTAGACAGAGTAATATTTACATGTACTAAAAATATATTTAAATAAATATTAAATACACTTATCATTGATAAATAAGTATATTAGATGAATAGAAGATATTAAATTATCTCTTTTAGCATCTTACAATACTTCTTTATTTCATTGTGTGAAAGATATAAGCGATAACTAATATTTTAGTAAATATAACTTTATTGAATTTTATAAGCAATATTTTCGTCTTTATAATTTTAAATATTTTCTTTATTTTTATTATGTTCAAAATACTAACATGATTGATATTGATTATGTTATATTTGATATCATCATTTTTTTTATTGTTTGTATAAACATGTTATTTTTAATTTTAGTCATTATTTTATAACATTTTCTATTTTTGTTTGTTAAATACGTCATTTTTTTTCTTAAATCTCCTAAAAATGTCCACACAAATGTTATGATTTACTTTCAATTGATGTTAATGCAACAAATTTTATAAGGGCAAAAGTTTGTTCAAAATTTGTTAAACTAACAATGAGATTATGATTTTGAAATCAATTCTAGATGATAATTTAATCTAATTAATAAAGTGAATTTAATTTAATTTAAATTGAATTAAAACATTTAAATTAATTTGATTTAATTAAAATGGATATGTAATTTACATTCAATTTAAATTGGATTTAGTGTGATCTAAACTGATCTTACAAACTGCAATCAATGATTCTTAAAATAATTTTAATCTGTGAACAAACTAACTTTAATAGTATTAAGATGTTTTACAAATTACAGGTTATAAAAAAAGGGTTTTTATCATGATGGGTTATTTTATTTTATTTTTTTTATTAAAATTTTTTGTTTTTTATTAAAATGGGGTTCGTTTAAAAAAATTTACAAATTTAGGCAAGTCGTGCTAATTCGGCACGACTTCATATGCACAAATCGTCTCAATTAGACACGACTTCTACCATGTCATACTGAAGTCGTACCAAATTGGCACGACTTCTGCCATATCATGCTGAAGTCGTGCCAACTTGACACGATTTCTGTCACGTCATATTTTTTTTTAAATTTTATTATTTATATATTTAGTAAGTTATGTAATGTTAAAAATTAATTTGATACATAATTTTCTAAGACTGTTAGTTTTAAGGAACAAAAAATTGAATAATCGTATCAAATTGAAACGATTTGTAGATATAAATTCGTGCCGAATTGGCACGACTTACCTAAATTTATATATATTTTTTTTAAAATAACCTCATTTTAATAAAATGAAAAAAAAAAGTCCATCATACTTAAAAACCCTATAAAAAACATCCTCCAAACAAGTCTTCCATTACCCAAGTAATCAAACAGATAGTTATTTCCTTGAGGTCTTGTCTACTCATCAACAGAGAAGAACATTCATCTTCTTCTCCAACATTAAAACCCCTTTTAGTACAAAATCACAGGTACCATAGAAGGGATAGTCCTGATCATGTTGGATAGGATTGCTATGATCCCAGAACTGGTACAAACCCCATATTCGAATGTAAAAATAGCTACCCAAGACGCAAGAATTCAGATGATCATTCATTAGGATTATAATCCAACACCACACCTGAACATTGAACCAATGATTTTCTGGAGGATCTATTCGAATCGTTTTTAACGAGGCTCGGTGGTGTCAAAGAGAAACCCCATTGTTCCTCACCATTGAACCTCTCATACTGCACACACCCTCTCCCACGTCCACTCCCCACGCTTCTCGTTCTATACCCCCACGTGCCACTGCTCATTCTCGTAAAGCATGCACAACTATTCGCACGCTTAAGCCTGAAGTTCGCCATCTGGCTTTGTACCTCCTCCGGTAACCTTAGCGTAAACCTCTCATAGTTCTCCCCTGGCTGCGCCAATTGCCCCATTGAGTTCGATCGCGGAAACAAGAGAGTGGATAAGAACCCCGTGGACCTCGACCTTGATGGACGGCTCTGATGCAATGTGTGAATCCTCCGAAGCATATCCACCTTCGGCGAGTCCACGTCATCATGGCCTCTTTTTCCTTCCTCACTGATAACACTCTCTTGTTCATGTTCACCACTTTGATCTTCATCTTCATCTTCATCGGGTACCTGAATGGACAACATTGGTAGCATGTTCGTGTTCATGTTCATGTCTTCAGGTTGTGGAACGAGGTTGGCGCGACACACTGGACAAGTGGAGTGAGACGTTAACCACAGGTCGATGCAATTGGGGTGGTACACGTGGCAACATTTGGGGATCACGCGAAGGGTTTCGTGGTCTTGGAACTCGCTCAAGCACACGGCGCATGCTAGCGTCTCTTTTCCGATTTTGAAACCCTTCACGTCGGAGTAGAGGAATGTGGGGAAGGTTTCTATGGTGGATTGGCTGAGACCGTTGGGTTCGCTTTGCGACGACGGATTACCGGTTGCGCCTGTGGATGCGGCGAGGTCGAGAATGCCACGTGTCTGTGCTTGTCGGTCGGAGCATTTGCGAGAGTAGAGAGAGATGAAGGCTGAGATGAGGAACATTACGGCGATGATGACCATGATGGCGATCACGGAATTGTTGTCGTCGGGTTCTATCGTCGGAGTTACCGATTGACCGGTTACTGGCGGTGACATGTGAATGAGAAGGTGCAAAAGAGCGAGCCATGCATGACCTTGGTCGAAAATGAGGAGTCTAATGAGAGTGCTCTCTTTTTGCATGCTCATTTTTTATTTATTTATGTATCATATGGTTGCATGCATATAATGATAACTCGTTAATTCCTTGATGTTAAAAGATGAACACTGGTAGTAACACCAAAGCACTGGTAATTTGTTTTTGTCTTGATGCATTGATCTCTTTGAGTAATCATTAAGAGAGGAAGAAAGAAAGCAGAAAAGACACGTATGAATATTATAATCGTGTTTCTGTGTTTAATTGGTGGTTTTCGTAGAAAATGTGGGCCTTTTGCCCAACGAATTATAGAAAGCGTGTAAATTTGGAACATGCATATTTTTTTTTAATGTTAATTTCTCACGAGTTTGGGAAGGCAATGGAGATTTGGCTCCTCTATGTTGTGCATGGCCAAAGGATAACATTTGTTAATTTTTATGCATGGTAAAATATTAGTGGTGTGTGGTTAACGGAAAGGGCAAGCATAGAAACATGCCAAAATCATATTGTATAATATGTTTTAAATAAGTTATAATTGGGGAAGGAATTTAGGACATGGGTTGGGCTAGTTTCATGTAATAAATAGGGATCACATAACATATTAATATTTTAATTATATTTTTTTAACTTGAAATACCAATATATATTATTATATTATTAAAATAATTGTGAAGTGGTATAACTTTTTTGGTGAGTGTGAAGTATAGTTTTCCCATAAATATGTACACGGATATGCATAAAGAAAGTTGAGTTATATTAATGATTTCTCATAATATTAAGAGGAAAATATATTTAAGTTGATAAATTAAATATTATCATATTATCAATTTCACATATAATATAAAAATATTTCATTAATTTAAATAAACTTTGTCATGTAAGTATGTTGGTGTCTTTGGTTGGATAACCCTATCACGCTCTATCAGACCTATATTTTTATTTGAATAGACCTCTCTTCGGTTGAAGCACTATTTTTTGTTTTGAAATTATATGTTTATTCTCATCAGCATGCCTGTAGGCGAAGCAGGATGTGATTATGGTGTCAATATCTTAGGCATCTGAATTGTTAAGATTTTTATCTTTTGGTTGAAAGGTTTGATATATAGTTAGTGAAGATTTATTCTCTATTAAGGGAACCTCTGCTATTTTAGGGGTCTTTTTATTTTATTTTTTTTTCAAGGGTTGGGTGACTCTATTAAAGTGTTTTGAGATCACTTAATTTTATTTTTTTTTTTTCTAAATACTCCTAGTACTTTCATTTATATAATCTTTTATAGTTCATCAAAAAAAAAAATGTACGCATGTTGGTTCCTCCATGAAAACGAGTGTTATTAAGTTTTTTTGAACAACTCAATATCTAATTTAGTTGTTTTTATTGAAATTTATGTACTTGAAGTAAAAAAAGAAAAAAAAAGATAATAAAAAGAAAAGAAAACAAATGTAAGAAATTAAGTTATAATTATTATTAATGTGTATTTTATGACTCAGTTATATGTTTTTCATAGTTTAGCTTATTCAATTTATGAATGAAGTTTAATGGATAACATTTAATTCATGAGATTATTATAATCAAATAAATATTTATATCATTAAAAAATAAAAGCAATAAATGATAAAAACAATATTCCAATGTTTCTTCAACAAAGATAATAATTATCTATGTAACATATACTATGAAGTAGAAATAAAAAAAAATTATTTGAAAATGAAAATAATATAACTATTTCCATACTAAAAACTAATAAAACTATATTTTATCAAAAAATAAGGAAAAAATAGTACTTAATATTATTATATAATTCTAAACTAAAGAATAATATCTTCAATATTTTTATTTGAATATATATATATATATATATATATATATTCAAAAAGAAAAGAAAATGCATGAACTAGTGTAAGGAACTAAAAAGTTTTTTAAGAGTATAAAATTTATAAAAAAAAAATCAACTAATCAAACTTTATTTTAAAAAACTATCATCTTTAAAACCTTCTTCCCTTTACTCTAAATTTCTGAAAAAATCATTTATTCTTTTGAAGATCAAAGTCCACTCTAGGAATCTTGCTGAATAATAGAGGAAGTTTATCTTATCGGAATCTATTTTAGGGTATAAGCTTCTCTTTTTTCCCTTTTTCTTGAATCAGTTTTGAGAAGTTTTGCATGTTTGGGGAACTTGGATGTATGTGGTGTTTTTAGAGAAAAACTGAATCTTTGTTAGTCTAGGAGCATAAGTGTATCTTCAAATAATTGATCAAAATTTTTTGTGTACAAATTTAGTCTTTCACATAGTTTCGTGGAGTTTGGAGCTTAAAGTTTTTTTTAAGAAAGTTAAAAACAAGGGAACCTAGTTAAGTTTTTATTATTATTATTATTGTACCTTAGGATAAACGATATGAATGTAAAGAAGTATGTCCACATTGTTTTTATTTTTTGCAAGGATTTTGTGTTGATTCATTTAAGCTTAAAATGAATTTTTGTGTGGACTTGAATGACTTTAAATTGTTGTGCATTTATCTTTCTTTTTGTGTTAAGATAAATATGGGATAAATTTGATTCAATTTGGGATTGTTTTGAAGTATAATATTCCATGTTTGTTAGAAAAGGAAATTAAAACTTAGCCTAAATCAAATATGACCTATAATGAAGTCTACGAAATTTTTGCTTTTTTTTTCAGCAAAGAAAAAAATGAATAAAAAGGGAATACTTTAGGGGTATCCCAACCCGTATATAAGTACCAAGAAGCCCTCACCACCTATATGTTGAAGATGGATGAAGCTTCTTCTCCACTAGTCTTAGTATGTATGTTTGATGTAGAAAAATGTATAGTTTGCTTTGAAGTTTGTAATGTTGTTCTAGTAGTTAGAGTAAGTTAGAGTGTGTTTAAGGTGGCCTTTTGCCGAGTGACCTACATCATATCCTTAATCAAGGTGGTAAGATCAAGCACAAAAAGTTTTCAAAACTCTTTTTATCAATTACCTTAAGTTTTTCTCAAAATCAGGTTACTGCACAAAAATAAATATGTTGATTATGTAAAATAATAGATTTATTTATGAACTGGTGAAATGTTTTTCAAAATTCTGTAAGAGCACGAAGCAGTCTTATGTAGACCGTTATTTCTATTAAGATGAATTGGAAGTGTTTTCAGAAAAACAATTTGATTATTTTAACTTCAATATGTTCTTTTTATAACAACTTTCAACTGTTTTTGCAAAAACGGTTATGAATTGGTTTCTATATAAAGAGAGGCACATCTTACTTAAAAGACAACAGGGTGATCACGTTTTTGAACATAAATCAAAGAGTTTTCATTGAGAGATAAAAGCTTTAAATGTTTTCTTGAAAGGTTCTCTTAAAGATTTAAAAGTGTGTTTGTTCATTTTGAGCCTTGGTCAAGGTTGAGGTGTTGTCACTATTGTGCTGCAGAAGAGTGTCTGTTGTTTTAGGTTTCTTGCATCTTCTTTTTAGGTGCTTTCTTTCCTTATTCATTCTTGTGTAAAGGTAGTTGTATAAACACTTCTTGATAGAGTTTCTTGGAGTGTTCTTGCTACTAAAATAGATTTTTTCAGCATTGTGTATGCCTTTTTTTTAAGGGTTCAACAACCACAAGGTCTTGTAATTGGTTTTGTATTGTTAGTGGATTCAACCTTGGTGTGAGGTGAAACTGGATGTAGCCCTTAATGAGTGAACCAATATAAACTGTGTGTTCATCTTTCTTCTCAATCTCTGCACTCGTTTTCTGCATAATCTGATAATCTGCCAGCAAATAAATCTGTTGAATCAAAATTAAATCTGTTCTTTCTGGACTTATTCATACTTTTCTTCAAAGATCCTGAATAAGTTCTTGATTGTTTGCAAATATATGAATATGTGTGTTGGCTATTTAAAGAGAGTAATAAATCTTTAAACTAAATCCTTTCAAGATTCATATTTCCTTAAAGATCACTTGTTAAAGATTCAAAGTTTAATTTCTGGGTGGAAATATTGCTGTAGTAAAACCGCTTACACTGTTTTGGAAAAACTATCTTTTAATCTCAAGCTAATTAGATTAAGGTTATCGATTTGAAAAAGTAATCAGAAAATAAATTTGTTCTTTTTTAAAATCAATTTGTTCTTTTTCTCATAATGACTGGAAAACAGTTTTTGTTTGTGAAATTTTTTAAAAGCTCAATTCCCCCCCCCCC
>Ga0123342_1009644_pt1 | contig 11448 bp, 7 predicted proteins | sample Turbeawhitnodule_FD_89960 | JGI IMG/M metagenome (GOLD analysis project Ga0123342, IMG submission 89960) | Root nodule microbial communities of legume samples collected from Mexico - Turtle bean Mexico white nodule | ecosystem: Host-associated > Plants > Roots > Nodule | place: Mexico: Nepantla... | reverse complement strand
CTGCCAGGGCTGAAAGGAAGGTTCGTTTGTGTGTGAAACTGTTTGATTTTTTTCTTGGGTGAATACTCATCCGTTTGACCTGAAATTTGTCGCGTTTTTTCCCAAATTCAGTGGAGATTCTTGGGTGGAATTTCAAGAAAAAACTTATCCGGGAGAATTTTTCAGAAATTTTGTGCAAACCAAGGCTGTTTTTGTATGGATCTTACTAGCGAAAAGGCACTTTAATTAAGTGTCTTCTTTCCAATTCTATTTCGGGAGGGAATTGAAAACATCTTTCACTTGAAATGCAATTATTCTTTTCGATCTATTTAGTAAAAGAAAGTCTCTCACGGATATCCTATCTTTACAAAAATTTGAGTAATTTCGCCCTACTTTCTGCAATTTTATTCTGAGTTTGTATTGCGTTGAAAATTTTTGAAAAAATTCTCATAGGTACTTTCATATGTTGTTTTCACCCATCTAGGGAGGCACCTCCATAAACAAATCACAAAAGAAGGTAGAGTGAAGAAAATCTACGACATTTTTTTCCGGAAAACCTGTTTTGTTCACTCTCGGTCTAGGACTTATTACAACTTATTCCACTAGTCTTTTCGTATGAAATATTTACCACACATTCTTTATTGTGTGTGCTGAGTTTTGACCCTCAAATTCCTCCCACAAGATTTGCAATAAATTTTTTATTTAACACTGCCAGGGGTAGAAGGAAAGTTCGTTTGTGTCTGAAACTGTTTGATTTTTTTCCTAGGTGAATACTCATTCGTTTGACCTGAAATTTGTCGAGTTTTGTCCCTAATTCAGTCAAGATTCTTACGTGGAATTTCCGTAAAAAATATTTATGGAAAAATTTTCTGTAATTTTGTGAAAAACCAAGGTTATCCTTTACAAAAAATTTTAGTAATTTCGCTCTATTTTCTGCAATTTTATTCTAGGTTTATATTGCGTTGAAAATTTTTGAAAAAATTCACACAGGTACTTTCATATGTTGTTTTCACCCAGCTAGGGAGGCACATCCATAAACAAATTACAAAAGAAGGTAGAGTGAAGAAAATTTAGGACATTTTTTTTTCCGGAAAACCAGTTTTGTTCACTCTCGGTGTTGTACTTATTACCCCTTATTCCACTGGTCTTTTTGTATGATATATTTACCACACATTCGTTATTGTGTGTGCTGAGTTTTGGCTGAGTTTTTACCCTCAAATTCGTCCCACAATATTTCCAATAAGTTTTTTATTCAACACTACCAGGGGTGAAATGAAGGTTCGTTTGTGTCTGAAACTGTTTGATTTTTTCCTAGGTGAATACTCATCCGTTTGACCTGAAATTTGTTGAGTATTGTCCCAAATTCAGTCAACATTCTTATGTGGAATTTCAGTAAAAAATTATTTTTGGGAAATTTTTCTGAAATTTTGTGAAAAACCAAGGCTATCTTCTACAAAAATTTCAGGAAATTTGCCCTACTTTCTGCAATTTTATTATGGGTTTATATTGCGTTGAAAAATTTCGAAAAAAATCACACAGGTACTTTCATATATTGTTTTCACCCAGCTAGGGAGGCACGTCCATAAATAAATGGCAAAAGAAGGTTGAGGGAAGAAAATCTTTTCAGGAAAACCAGTTTTGTTCACTCTCTGTCTGGGACTTATTACGCCTTATTCCACTGGTCTTTTCGTATGAAATATTTACCACACATTCATTATTGTGTGTGCTGAGTTTTGGCTGAGTTTTGACCCTCAAATTCGTCCCACAAGATTTGCAATAAATTTTTTATTCAACACTGCCAGGGGTGAAAGGAAGGTTTGTTTGTGTCTGAAATTGTTTTATTTTTTTCTTAGGTGAATACTCATCCGTTTGACCTCAAATTTGTCACGTTTTGTCCCAAATTCAGTCAAGATTCTTACGTGGAATTTCAGTAAAAAATTAATTTTGGAAAAAATTTCTGAAATTTTGTGAAAAACCAAGGCTATCTCTACAAAAATTTGAGTAATTTCGCCCTATTTTCTGCAATTTTATTTTGGGTTTATATTGCGTTGAAAAATTTCAAAAAAATTCACACAGGTACTTTTATATGTTGTTTTCACCCAACTAGGGAGGCACTTCCATAAACAAATCACAAAAGAAGGTAGAGGGAAGAAAATCGAGGACATTTTTTTTCCCAGAAAACCATTATTGTTCACTCTCGGTCTGGGACTTATTACGCCTTATTCCACTGGTCTTTTCCTATGAAATATTTACCACACATTCCTTATTGTGTGTGCTGAGTTTTGGCTGAGGTTTGACCCTCAAATTTGTGCCACAAGATTTGCAATAAATTTTTTATCAACACTGTCAGGGTTGAAAGGAAGGTTCGTTTGTGTCTGAAACTGTTTGATTTTTTTCCTAGGTGAATACTCATCTGTTTGACCTGAAATTTGACGAGTTTTGTCCCTAATTCAGTCAAGATTCTTACATGGAATTTCTGTAAAAAATTATTTCTTGAAAATTTTTCTGAAATTTTGTGAAAAACCAAGGATATCTTCTATAAAAAATTTGAGTAATTTCGCCACACTTTCTGCAATTTTATTATGGGTTTATATTGCGTTGAAAAAAATTGAAAAAATTCACACAGGTACTTTCATATGTTGTTTTCACCCAGCTAGGGAGGCACGTCCATAAACAAATCACAAAAGAAGGTAGGGGGAAGAAAATCTAGGACATTTTTTTTTTCCGGAAAACCATTTTTGTTCGCTCTCGATATGTGACTTATTACGCCTTATTCCACTAGTCTTTTCGTATGAAATATTTACTACACATTCGTTATTGTGTGTGCTAAATTTTGGTTGAGTTTTGACCCTCAAATTTGTCCCACAAGATTTGCAATAAATTTTTTATTCAACACTACCAAGGGTGAAAGGAAGGTTCATTTGTGTCTGAAACTGTTTGATTTTTTTCCTAGGTGAATACTCATCCGTTTGACCTTAAATTTGTTGAATTTTGTCCCTAATTCAGTCAAGATTCTTACGTGGAATTTTCGTAAAAAATTATTTCTGGAAAAATTTTCTGAAATTTTGTGAAAAACGAAGGCTATCTCTACAAAAATTTGAGTAATTTCGCCCTACTTTCTGCAATTTTATTCTGGGTTTATATTGCGTTGAAAAATTTTGAAAAAATTCACACAGGTACTTTCAGATGTTTTTTTCACCCAGCTAGGGAGGCACGTCCATAAACAAATGACAAAACAAGGTATACGGAAGAAAAGCCAAAACATTTTTTTTTTCGGAAAACCAGTTTTGTTCACTCTCGGTCTTGGACTTATTATGTCTTATTCCTTGAGTCTTTTGGTATGAAATATTTACCACACATTCGTTATTGTGTGTGCTGAGTTTTGGCTAAGTTTTGACCCTCAAATTCGTCCCACATGATTTGCAATAATTTTTTATTCAACATTGACAGGGGTGATAGGAAGGTTTTTTTGTGTGTGAAACTGTTTGATTTTTTTCCTAGGTAAATACTCATCTGTTTGACCTGAAATTTTTCGCGTTTTATCCCTAATTCAGTCAAGATTCTTACATGGAATTTCAGTAAAAAATTATTTCTGAAATTATTTCTGAAATTTTGTGAAAAAACAAAGCTATCCTCTACAAAAATTTGTGTAATTTCGCCCTACTTTCTACAATTTTTTTCTAGGTTTGTATTGCTTGAAAAATTCTGAAAAAATTTACACAAGTACTTTCATATGTTGTTTTCACCCAGCTAGGGAGGCACGTCCATAAACAAATCCCAAAAGAAGGTAAAGGGAAGAAAAGCCAGGACATTTTTTTTGGGAAAACCAGTTTTGTTCACTCTCGGTCTAGGACTTATTACGCCTTATTCCTTGGGTCTTTTCGTATGAAATATTTACCACACATTCTTTATTGTGTGTGCTGAGTTTTGATCCTCAAATTCGTCCCACAAGATTTGCAATAAATTTTTTATTCAACACTATTAGAGGGTGAAAGGAAGGTTCGTTTGTGTGTGAAACTGTTTGATTTTTTTCCTAGGAGAATACTCATCCATTTGACCTAATTTGTCACGTTTTCTCCCTAATTTAGTCAAGATTCTTATGTGGAATTTCAGTAAAAAATTATTTTGGAAAAAATTTCTGAAATTTTGTGAAAAACCAAGGGTATCCTCAACAAAAATTTATGTAATTTCGCCCTATTCTCTGCAATTTTATTCTGGGTTTATATTACGTTGAAAAATTTTGAAAAAATTTACACAGGTACTTTCATATGTTCTTTTCACCCAGCTAGGGAGGCATGTCCATAAACAAATCAAAAAACAAGGTATAGGGAAGAAAATCCAGGACGCTTTTTTTTTCGAAAAACCAGTTTTGTTCACTCTCGGTCTGGGACTTATTACGCCTTATTCCTTGGGTCTTTTCGTATGAGATATTTACCACACATTTTTTATTGTGTGTGCTAACTTTTGGCTGAGTTTTGACCCTCAAATTCGTCCCACAAGATTTGCAATAAATTTTTTATTCAACACTGTCAAGGGTGAAAGGAAGGTTCGTTTGTGTGTGAAACTGTTTGATTTTTTCCTAGGTGAATACTCATCCGTTTGACCTGAAATTTGTCACATTTTGTTCCTAATTTAGTTAAGATTCTTACGTGGAATTTCATATGTTGTTTGATCCCAGTTAAGGAGGTACGTCAATAAACAAAACACAAAAAGAGATATAGGAAAAAAAAGCTAGGACGTTTCGTTTTCAAAAACTAGTTTTTTTCAGTCTCGGGCTAGACTTATTACGCCTCATTCCTTGAGTCTTTTGGTATGAAGTTTTTACCAAACATTTGTTATTGTGTGTATTGAGTTTTTGCTTAGATTTGAGCCTGATATTCGTCCCACAAGATTTAGAATAAAAATTTTATTCATCACTGTCAGGGCTTAAAGAAATGTTTGTTTGTGTGTGAAACTGTTTGATTTTTTTCATAAGTGAATACTCATTCGTTTGACCTGAAATTTTTCGCATTTTGTTCTAAATTCAGTTGAGATTCTTACGTGGACTTTCAGGAAAAAATATTTCGCAAAATCTTTTAAAAAAATTTGTGAAAACCAAGGGTTTCCTCTTTCATAAGTTTTGAAATTTCACCCTACTTTCTGCAAATATATTCTTGGTTCATATTGCGTTCAAAAATTCCAAAAAAAAAACAAATGAGTACTTTTATATGTTGTTTGCACCCAGCTAAGGAGGCACGTCCATAAACAAAACACATAAAAAGATATAAGGAAGAAAATCCAGGACGTTTCGTTTTTTAAAAGCTAGTTTTTTTCACTCTCGGTCTCGGACTTATTTCGCCTTATTCCTTGAGTCTTTTGGTCTGAATTTTTTACCAAACATTTGTTATTGTGTGTATGGAGTTTTGACTGAGATCTGACCCTCAAGTTCGTCCTACAAGATTTGCAATAATTTTTTTATTCATCACTGCGATAACTGAAAGGAAAGTTCGTTTGTATGTGAAACTGTTTGATTTTTTTCCCAAGTCAATATTCATCCGTTTGACCTGAAATTTGTCATGTTTTGTCCCAAATTTAGTCAAGATTCTTACTTGTAATTTCAGCAAATAATTATTTCAGGAAGATTTTTCATAAATTTTGTGAAAACCAAGGTTTTCCTCTTTGAAAAATTGAGAAATTGAGAAATTTCGCCCTACTTTCTTTAATTTTATTCTAGGTCCATATTGCGTTCAAAAATTTTGGAAACATTCACGCTAGTACTTTCATATGTTGTTTGATCCCAGCTAAGGAGACACGTCCATAAACAAAACACAAAAAGAGAGATATAGGGAAGAATTCAGGACGTTTCATTTTTTGGAAAACCAGTTTTGTTCACTCTCGGACTGAGACTTATTACGCCTCATTCCTTGGAGTTTTTTATCTAAAATTTTTACCAGACATTCATTATTGTGTGAATTGAGTTTTGAAAATTTAAAAAAATTTAAATTTTTTAAAATAAAAGTGTTTCGAAAAAGCTTTAAGGTTTGAAAATTTTAAAATAAAGGTGTTTCGAAAAAGAAGTTTGAAAAATTTTAAAAAATAATTTCCATAATAATAAAATAAAATTAATATTGATATAAGAATAAAATAGAATTTTTTTTTAAAGAAATTAAAATTTATAACATATAGATATATACACACGTGCCATGAAAGTTATTACGGTGTCTTTAGGGTTTAGGGTTTCACATGGATCCGAAAACGATGACGTTTTGGGACTTCCACCAAATACAAATAATTCACTCCCAGAAAGATTAATTTCTTCCCTGATTTTCTCTTCCTCAAGGTCCCTGATCTTATTTCTACACTTTATCTTTTTCTTCTTCATGTTTTTAGCCCCTTTACCTGTACAATTTAAGCTGAATCTCGTTTTCACAAATATATTTTATCGGCGAAGCAAACCGTGGAATGTCAAATGCTGAATGCATTGCTATATGTTTTACTAGAAAAGATGGGTTTTTCCCCACTAAATTGTGCATGAAAGGTTATTGATTGGGCAGAAGCACATACTTTGCTTCACAAGAGTGAGGTTGGGTGCCATAAACCTTTCTTTGTATTCTGGATATTTGTTGTGTTTAGATCTCAGTTTTTTTAATCTTCATTTCTTTTGCAGCTTATGTATGTAGTGCAGCCATTGGGTTGTGGATTATGCGGTTTTTCAATTGTTTACTTGTGTTATTTGTTGATAATTGAAACCATAAGAACTTTTCTCTCTTTCTCTCAGTTGTTTGGGAGATTTCATTGACTATTGATCTAACTTCTCTTTCTTTTGAACTGCAGGGTATAATGTCCTCTGAGAGGGTGGACCCTTACATTTAGCATATGTTGAAGGGTACGATTTTTAAACAAATTCTCCTCTCTTTGTTTTTTTTTTCTAATTTCCATTTTGTTGTTACATAATCTCATTTCTTCAGTGTTGCGCACTTTTAGTTATTCTTCATCATGTCTGATGTGCTTTGAATGTGCATTACTGCAAATTTTCAGTATCCATGATTGTATTAATCCATCTAAGAACAGTCCTCATACATAGCAAGAACAGAAATGATCTCACCAACTCTTGGTCGTGTTGTCCCTCTGAAACTCACCTTGCTGAGGTTGCTGTCCCCATTTTCCACAACCCCTAACGGTGACACCGCCATTCTGGCGCGCCTGAAACACAAAGACTGGCTCACTCCAAAAGAAGCTACCACCCTCTTAACCTCCCTCACAGACCCTTCCTCCACCCTCTCCTTCTTCAACCTCTACACCTCCCGCAAGGACTTTGACCCCACTGAACCTTTTTGCACCACCCTCGTTACCAAACTTGCGCAGGCCCAACACCTCAACCCACTCCTCACCCTTCACCACACCTTCACCCTCCCCCGCCCCCAGAGACGTCATTTTTCTGATAACTTTTTTTTCACACTCATCAAAGCCTATGCACACTCCTTTCATCGAGTGGACCACGTGCTTCGCACCCTCCACGAAATGCCCTGCCCCCCCTCCACACGCACATTCAACTTCGTCCTCAACCTCCTTGTCAACACTCGCCTCTACTGCGCGGCACACGACCTCTTCCTCCATGGGCCACAGCTCGGCGTGACTCTTGATGCTTGCTCATTGAACATCCTCATCAAGGGGCTCTGTGCCCAGGGGGAGTTCAATGCTGCGTTTAGGGTGCTGGAGGAGTTTCCTGGGCTGGGGTGTGAGGCAAATGCGCTGACCTACACAACGCTGATGAAGGGGTTGTGTGAGAGAGGGAGGATGGATGAGGCTTTTGCGTTGTTGGAGAGGATGGAGGGTGGAAGTGTGGATGCTGATGCGGCGGTTTTCAATGTTTTGATTGGGGGGTTAAGGAAGGGAGGGAGGGTTGATGACGGGTGGAGGGTGTTGGAGGGGATGATGGGGAAGGGTGTGCGTCCTAATGGGGGGTCTTACAATGAGGTTTTGTGTGGGTTGGTTGAGGGTGAGAGGTTTGAGGAGGCTAAGAAGGTTGTGGAGAGGATGGAGGTACAAGGTTTTGTGCCTAGTTTTGATTCTTATAAGGGTTTGGTTAAGGGGTTTTGTGAGAGGGGGGTGGTTGGGGAGGTTGAGTGGGTTGTTAGGGATATGGTGAGGAACGGGTTAGTGCCCAAGATGGGAATGTGGGGTAAGATTGTGCAATGTGCTATAGAAAGGGAAGGGAGTTCTGGGTGTGTGGCTGTTGCTATTGATGGTGTTTTGGAGCTTGACAAATGACAACCACCTCATTAGGCCATGATATGATACAATTGGTCCTAGGATGTGTTTGTGTTCAGTCAGCTCACATGTTGAGGTCACATTTGTGTATCATACAGCCTAGAATCCATGTTTGTTGGAGGATTGCAAGAAATCCAGGTTTTAGTTCTACAGTATGTCATATTACCTTGCTTTGCTGCATTGTTCTTATTGTTTACATTTAATTACTTTAGTATATCCATCCTAATATATATAAACATGTTGAATTTCTTGCAATATAGGTACACATTGTTTTGGATATTTGTGTACCATGTGAATATCTGTTTAGCTACAATTTTGAGGTAATAATAACAGAACATCGAATATGGAGCTACTCTAATTTGGTTTCATTATTTAGAAACTTACTCTTAGTGGCCAATGCAGATAATACCACTGATAACTCATATCAGACAGATTTTGAAAATTGATGTATTGAAGTATGAATGCAATGACCTTTTCCCAAAAGGTATGGTGCATTTTTAATTGTTTTGGCACATAATGGGTCAGTCAATGTGTCTGATAATGGTTTGATTATGCTGCAGTCAAAAGTGATGCTGGTGCAAGTGTCGCTGTATGGAGCCCTGTAGTTATTTTGTGAGAATTATTGCTTTAACATGTTCATTTCTTTGCGTTTAACTTGGAATCATCATTCTAAATATACTTATATTGAAGTTATAGAGGGCAAAAATACTCTAGTGGTTGAAGTATATTGAATAATGATGAAGATGAATAATCTATGTTGCAGATCCTAATAAAATAATTGCCCAGTTAATTGCTGAAGGTGGTTATTTGGTATTGGATATGATGTTTCCCTTACTCATCTGAGTTCTTTTATCAGCCTATCTTTGAATCTACTCATTTTTTTTTGTAAAAAAATGTCAAACATTTGTATGGATTGTTGTGTTGTTTTGATTTGGTGGTAGTTAAAGTGAAAGTATTATTATACTATTATATTATATGTTGTTATATTGATTGGGGCAGTTGTAGAAAGTGATGAATATAGCAGGTACTTCTGATGACACAAATAGTGTGGTTTGTTCTCTTGGTGCAGCCAGCATGGTTGTGCCGAGCATTGCACTGTGCATGTGTCTGCGTGAATTACATTTACATCTGCAACTGATTTGTCAATAACTGCCCCTTATTACTACAATAATTGTGTCATTGTTTTAGTAAATTGAACTTAGTCAATCATTATATATTCCTACACCTTGAAATTTATTATATAAATTTTATATTTTAACGAGATATAAAATATTCTTAGAAAACTTGAACCTATTTATTAGTGTGTTTATGAATCAGTATGTATTTATTAGTATGTTTTCATCCTAATGTAGCATTCTATATCTGAATTTTCAAATGATTGACTGCAAATCACATGCAGGGAAAGTTGTATTCAATCATGGAAATATCATTTGATCAAATATTCAAAGAACATCTTGATGACGTGTATGTATTTTTGCACATTTATTTATTTTAAAATTAGTTCACTACCTGCATCCCTTTTGCTTCTGAATCATCCTTGTGCTTCATTCCTTTTCTCAAATTAACAACAATAATTTGTTAACCCCTATAGGCGACATGGAGGTGATAAAATTTATAATGTCTTTGACAATCAGGTCCCTGCTGCTTTAAAAAGGCAACTTTCAATGGAAAATATATAATGTCTTTGATCCTATATGCTGTGAGTATATCGGAAACATTGAGCACAGAACAAAAATGGAGGAGATTGGTGCAGGAAGCATTGAAAAGTTAGGCATCCAAACCTCCCTTGGTTGTCTACTGGGTGCGTTGGAGAAGGAATCTGATGAACCTCTTCACCTAATTCCTTCTGCATCTCTAATGGTTAATCATGCTCATTCACGTGATTTCAGAGAAGCTCATGGGATTCACCAATGGAAAGCCGACTTATGCCTGGAATCCAAGCTCTACCAATACTAATCATTCTTGTAGTTGCTGTAATATATTGCTTGTAGGATGTATATTGAGTTATGCTATCTCTGGTTTTCTATGTAAAGTTAATATTTTAAAGAATCCAAGCTCTACTACCAATACTAATTAATAATTTTTGTGATTGTTGTAATATATTGGAAGTGTTTGAGTTATGCAAATATCTCTGGTTTTGTATGTGAAAGCATGGAATCCAAGCTCTAATCTAATAATACTGATAACTCTTGTTGTAATATATTGGTGGATGTATAATAGAGCAGTGTGTGTCATTAAAGTTGTTGTCCCTTTTATTTTGGAATTTGTAATTGGAAAATCACAAGTTTCTCCATTCTTCCCCACGTTTGGGAGATTTTATTTGACTATTGATCCAATTTTGTTACATGTACATTTTTCAATATTAATGGGAATGTTTTCAACTCACTGGGTCCACAGTTAACTAGTGTGGATAGGTTAGATATATCAAACAAATCCCACAAATGAGTTCTTTTTATACTTATATATTGTATAATGTCATCTCTTCATTTTTATGTTAGTCTTTATAGTGTGATTTAATGAGTGTGAATGGTGCAACTTCTTTTGTTTTAGTTTGTATTCTTAAAAGGAAGAAGTTCAGAAAAAAAAAGCCCATAGTTTTCTCTATAAAATAATAACTTATTTCATAAAACAAAAACAAAAAGGTATTTTTTAAGTGATTTAGTTGAGGCACATTCTCCCTGCACCCAATGCTTTGTGACTGGCACCCAATCAGATTTGTGAAAAGACCATATTACCCTTAATGAAATTAAAAACACATAAATTATGATCTGCACCCAATGCAAGCACCCAACAATAGGGTTCTTCTTCTTCTTCTTCTTCTTCACCGTGAAGCAGCAGCAGCCACCGTGAAGTTGCAGGGAGACACCGTGAGCCACCGTGAGCAGAGTTGGTTTGCTTCGTCGTGAGTGCTTCATCGTCAAAGAAGTTGAGGTACCGTTCATGGTTTTTTCTTCGTAGAGTAGTACATTCCGGATAATTTTATCCGCAGATCACCATTTGCTTCTGGATAATTTTATCCGTAGACCACCATTTGGTTCCGGATAAATTTATCCGCACATGAATATTGGCATCCGGATTTTTTCATCCGGACTTGAATAATGGCTTACGGATATTTTTATCCGTAGTGCAAGAATTGGTTCCGGATTTTTTTGTTCGTAATTCAAAAGTGGGTTCCGGATATTTTTATCCGTAAGCTACGTTTGACTTGCGGATATTTTT
>Ga0123342_1009643_pt1 | contig 11448 bp, 11 predicted proteins | sample Turbeawhitnodule_FD_89960 | JGI IMG/M metagenome (GOLD analysis project Ga0123342, IMG submission 89960) | Root nodule microbial communities of legume samples collected from Mexico - Turtle bean Mexico white nodule | ecosystem: Host-associated > Plants > Roots > Nodule | place: Mexico: Nepantla... | reverse complement strand
TCATCGCCTTTGAAACAAATTCAATCACTCCAGTAATGAATTGTTGGCTAAGTCTCCTTGAAGGATCAAGTCGTTCATACATCCAACTTCGATCCATTTTTCTGCATATGGTGATGAAATTATCAGCCAATATACGAATTGCAGCATGACTTTATTAAGTTATTTCAAAATATGAATTGACTCGTAAACTTAATTGAGTTGCTATGATGTATAAAACCATCATTGATTTGGTATGAGTTTAATGGTTGGGCCAGCGGAATGGATTCAAACTTGGTTGGCAGAAGGTGGTGCAGATACTAAAGATGCGGGTGGCGGATAGTGAAATTTCTGGGCCAGGGTGGTGGATAGTGAAATTTCTAGGCCAGTACAATGAGCCCAGACTTATTTGGTAAAGGCAGTGCAATATTAAAAGTGTGGTGAAACAATGAAATTGTTGGGAGTGAAAATATTAATAAGAGGTCTAAACAGTAAATGAGACCCAAAATTTTGGAAACCACAACCATTAAAATCTACCATAGACAATATTAATGTTGTTTCCTATAAATTTTTTTTTACCATTTTAGTGTGGATTTAAGGTCTCTTGTGTAGGAATTGGGAATATTTATTTTTTATTACAACAAATGTATAGCTTGTGTCCCTTTTTGGGACACTACCTTATCATTTTATATATATATATATATATATATATATATATATATATTATGATTTTAGTGTGGGCTTAAGGTCTTTTGTGTAGGATTTGAGAACACTAAATTTTGAAAAATTGTAGTGTAGGCTAAACCTACACTTAATATTTATTTTTAATTTTAATAAATACATAGTTTGTGTCCCTTCTCCCGACACTATTTTTTTTTATGATTTTAGTATCCGTTTAAAACCTCTTTGTCCATACTATAATTAATATCTAATTTTGTGTCTCAATTGTGTAGGATTTGGGGACACTAATAATGTCTCTTACTTGGCCCTCACTTTTTTTGACAGCTAAGTACAACTTTTCTTGTATTGTACATGTCTCCGTGTCCGTATCGTATCAGTGTCCATGTTAGTGTCTGTGCTGCATAGATTGACACACTTCCTTTATGAAAAACATAAAATATAAACATGTATACCATAATTAGAAATGTAAATCTGAAAAATAAATTATTTTCCAACCACTTCTTTGCTACAATAAATTTAGAGAACTACAACTAGAAATGCTATGAACAATAAATCAACATAATGCATAAATCTATAATGCTACTGCCATTAAAAATTAGAAATAAAATAACGAGGGAAGGCATTATTACCTCAAAAAAAAGGTTTTATTACACTCAAAACAGAGTTGAGAGTGAGAACCTTACTCCTTTTACGCTTTGACACCATTTTCGTTGGTTTCAGGCTTCCTCGAAAATCTTTAGGGATTAGGTCACGGAATTTCGTCTATCCTCTTCGACTGGCTCCCAACACGCTCTTGCCTTTGGATATTTGCATATATAAACAAATATTATACCTTAATTCATCATATTTGAAGTACTGAACTACTTCCATAAATATAAATTATCTACGCTGGACATGTCTGCATGTGTTAAAAAGTAAGTAGGTATGTAATGAGAAATGACATTGGCAAACAAATAAAACACAAAAAAAAATCACCATGCAATTCAATAATGCTTCACCAAGGAGGAATACAACTTTTAGGGAGTGCAGACAAACATCAATTTGCAAATTGAGAAGCGCAAGCATTAGGGTTCTTTTATGAAAATATCTTCTGAGTAGAAGAGGACCAACCTACTTTATCAGAACCAAAATCCCATTCAACCTTCTTTGGCTTCATTAAGGTATTTCAAACAACCACACCTGTTAATTACATATTTCTTGAGGTAATCAATGTTTAGCATATGCAGAAAAGCACAAATCCTTCAATGCTAAATTACATGTAGCATGTGCCAGTTGAATATATCGTATAAATAAAAGACAACAAATTACAAGAATTTTTTTAACAAAATATGATACAGTTGGATTAAAGGATATGATGAATTGCAAATTGCAACAGCAACAGGACAACAAATTCATTAGTAATACCAATAATTTCCAGAAGTGTTATAACAAAAATGAAACTATAAAGGAAAGGCCAAACATTCTCCAAAACGTTTATTAATATAATAAGTATAACTTTCTTTACCATAAGATAAATGGCAGACCAGAGACATGATGATCAATAATATTCACAAATTCCAAACGGAAATCTGTCTTTCATAAATGGATAAAGGACTATTCAGAATACAATGTTGTTGGTGAACACCACAACATCTCCACTAATCTATATATTAAAAAGAAAATAAAAACAAATAAGTAGATTGTCTAGTTCCAACAGTCAATAAAAAAATTGTAAAAATATATACTTTAATAAATTCATTTAAATTTTTAAATTTTTTTATTTACGTCAGTCACATAAATCTTGACATTATTTATAATAAATAAACTATAGACAATGTGAACAAAAATATGAGTTGAATATTAAGAGAGAAAATAAAAATTGGACCTTCCATATTTAGTTATTGAAGTCATATTCGATAACAGTTTAAAAACTGTTTTTCATTTGATTTTTTAAAAAAAGTAGTTTGAGTAGTTTCTTTCCAAAAATTATTTTCAATTTAATTATATTTGAAATTAAAAATGGGATCATAATAGGTTATTTCTATTTAAATTTAATTTAGATAACCAGTCAGTACGATTTTTTTATACAAATTTAATAACAAATTTATCTTACATATATTTAAAAAAAATATTTTATTTAATATTTCTTATTTATTTTATATAAAATCAACACTTCCAATCAAGTATTTATAATTTAAGAATTGGGCAGTTAAAATTACATTTTTTATAAACTTAACGAATGAGGTAAAACTGAGTCTGTGTTGAACTAATATTATTTTATCTCTCCTCTCTATGAATAAAAAAGAGAAAAAAAATGCAGTGAATTGAATTTTCTATCAATTATATAATTTTACATATTTTTAAAACATACTTCAAAATAAACTTACCTAACAACAAGTTCTTTTTTTCCTATCTCTAAAAAATAATGTTTTTATTTAATTCTAAAACATTTATTCGCAACTGCACTACAAAAATAACAAACCAAAATACAGTAACCCTAACTCAATCAACCTGTATGCAATAACATAGGCAAAACAAAAAGAAAGTAACATTTTGATAACATAGGAAAAAATCCAAAAGCTACACTGGGTACACTAGGTTACCGAACACAGTATTTATACATTTTTTATACAAGAATGAACATCCTAAGCAACTTTTCCATAAATAAGTTGCCATCGCCAAAAAAAACTACAAATTAAGGACTAAGCATCCTCCAAGCAATAAGGTCCTAGACCTTCAAACTTATGCATTAAGCATGAAACTGCAAAAATCTCAATGTTGGTAGCAGCACCTTATACAACAGAGAAGCACTTTCATAAAATTCTCTACCACACACCAACATAAATGCAAGTAATGGAATGAACTCTGGCCAACCTTTACAAGAACAAAGAGGCACTTTTGCAGTCTTAACTGCATCATCCCGCCTATTTTCCTGCACCATTCATTCTACCTTATTCCCACCATTCTTCCTCCAAGAGCCAAACTGCATGATTATATAATGGCTGCAACAAAATCTTCTCAAGCCATTCTACTCATAGACATAGCTATTTCCTGCACATAAAGCTAATGTCTCCTGCTATAATCCAGGCTTTTGATTTTCTTCTCGTACGGGTCCACAAAGCAGAACCTATAGACCTTTGACATTTCTACCTCAAGAGCTACATAGTTGTTCTGTTTCGCACCTTAAAAATATCCTTCTAGATGAAAATAAAATTCTATTTCCATCATTGTGCAACCTGCACTATATGGATAAAAGATTCGTCAGAGTACCGCAGTTAGCATCTAAAGAGTAGCATTTTACTACCTAAATTATTCAGATTCATGGTTGCACTCAAAACTGAAGTTTGCTTCTCATAGATTGGCCTGCTTAGGCTTTCTCCCAACATCTGATAGACCAAGAGATCACTAACACAAACTTTTCGTCAATTATGCAGCCAGAACAACCTGCATAGCTTACCCTGACCCTGAGAACTATGCTTCTGGACCCGCACCAGTAGCAGAGCTACATAAAGTCCACATCCTACTTCTACACCAGCCTCATAATGATATGGAAACTGGGGGATCCCTGGGGAGGGGTTCAACACCTCTGCTGCTACTATTAATTCCTGCAACACCTTAGAACTGCATCAACATTGATAGGGTTGGTCTACTTTGTGTTGCCCTTCCTGTATTCCTTCCCCTTACCTATAACTTCTAATACATGGAAGGGGATTCAGGACCTAGTCCCAGAAGGAGTGATTGAAAGAAGGGAGTCCTATACTTCATCCAAAATTAAGACTTAGGTTGTGCAATCTGGAAAATCTATTTTGCATCAACTGTTCCTTGCTTGAAAATAAGGTTGTTTCTCTGATCCCAAATACACCTCACAATAGCTGCCCAAATACCTTTCCACACCAAGTTTTGATTGTTATTCACCTGTACCAGATGAAAATTCACAAAATGGCACTTCACTTCATTGTGTTGCACTGATAGAATACCAATCCATCTGGAACATGTGCCCAAACCTTCTGTGCAATCATGCATTCTATGAACAGATGTTGACTTGACTCCTCCTTGTCCTGACACATAGCACACAAAGGAGTAGGCACTGACACTCCTCTCCTACTTAATACCATTGTTGTTGAGATTCTATCCAACAAGACCCTCCATGTCGTAAACAACACGTTGGGTAGCACTTTTATCTTCCAAAAACACTAGAAGAGGTCATTACAAGGATCAGTTACGGGGTTAGCTAAGTGATCGTATGCCGATTTCACTGAGAACACTCTTGATTCTTCATTCCTCCACACCTGGTAGTCCTTCACATCCTTATACCGATTGGTTTGAGATATGAGCCTTAAAAGGTCTTCCTCCATAATAGTTTCCCACACAAACCTAGCACGTCTCCACCTTAAACTCCATCGCCATTCTGATCCTACCCACACGCCAGCCTCACCTACCTTTTCTCCTTGGTTCAGGGATAAAGAATGCTGTTGAAAATGAAGCTTTGATTCCTCCAAATCCATGAAGACAACTTGAAGACTTTGTTGCTGAGTTTACGGTTTAGTTATAGGTAGTTTAGAATTTGCTAGATCCACTCTTAATCAAATTCACAATTGAATCAATTAGGTTTTAAAAAGAAAAGTGTTTTTCAAAGCTAAGTGAAAAATAACCTGTTGATTTCTCGTTTTAATCGATTGTTTTTCCCTCAGCTTGTGTGAAGGGTTTTTTGAACTGATTTGACTTTGGTTGACTTAAACTGTCAAACCAATTCAACCGATTAAATCGACATTTCAACCAGTTGATTTTTGAATTTCTTAACAGATTTTCATAAATCTGTTATATATGTTTTCTGTTGTTTTCAAACTATTTTGGCTCATTTTTAGTTGCTTATAACGACTAGTTTGAAGAGGTATGAAGTTGGGATTACCCTCCCTATTTGAGTAGAGAGAAAAGTGATTCAAAATACATTTTGTGAAAGTTTGGATTCAAGAAAGCAAGATTGCCTTGGGCTGTGCTTTGGTTAAAAAGTGGATTAGTAGCAATTGTGATTTCCTGTAATCAGGTGTAATCTGTTCCATATTCTCTTGTAATTGTTTTTCAGTTTTAATACTTGTAATCTGTGTATTTGTAAAGTCAGGGGGTTGTTTTGAATGTGTGTGTAAGAAGTCAAAGAGGGAGTGTGTTCTTGAGTGGTCAAGATCACCTATTTGAGGTTGTGGTGTGTTGTAATCTGTTGTTGATTACCTAGTGGAATACCCAGTGGTTTTGTGAGGACTGGATGTAGCTCTGGTAAGGAGTGAACCAGTATAATTGTTTGTGTGATCTTCTCTCTTTCTCACTCACTTAAAAATTGTTTGACTTGTGATTTTATCTCTGCTGCCATAAACAATCGATTAAATCCTATTTTCAACCTATTGTTTTTCTGATAATAATTTTTAATCAATTTGTTTTCTTGGATGATCTGATTCTTTGATCTGTAAATCATCATTAATCTTCATTCTTAGCCAATATTTGCGAAAAACTTTCCTTAAACAATTCACCCCCTTCTTGTTAAGGTCATTAATTCTAACAATTGGCATCAAGAGTTAGGTTCTTGAAATTTTTTCAAGTTCTGTTTTTCAAATCTGTTTTAATGGCTGACAAGTTACCTTTTTGGGAGGGAGCTTCTATCAATAGACCACCTTTATTCTGTGGTGTGAACTATCAATTCTGGAAAGTTAGAATGATTTTTTTATTGAATTTACAGATAAAGGAATTTGGGATGCTATAAAGAATGAACCTTTTATTCCAAAAGTAAAAGAAGATGATGTGTTTGTTTATAAGCCTTGGTCTGAATGGACCGAGACAAATAGTAGGAAAGCTAAGTTTGATTGGATTGCAAAGAATATAATAACTTCTGCATTGAGTTGTGATGAATTTTTCAGGATAACTTCTGGGTAGTTTAGAATTTTCTAGATCCACTCTTAATCAAATTCACAACTGAATCAATCTGGTTTTAAAAAGAAAAGTGCTTTTGAAAGCTAAGTGAAAAACAACCTGTTGATTTCTCGTTTTAATTGGTTGTTTTTCCCTCAGTCTGTGTGAAGGGTTTTTTGAACTGCTTTGACTTTGGTTGACTTAAACTGTCAAACCAATTCAACCGGTTAAATCGATATTTCAACCGGTTGATTTTTGAATTTCTTAACAAGTTTTCATAAATCTGTTACATCTGTTTTCAGTTGTTTTCAAACTGTTTTGGCTCATGTTTAACTGCTTATAACGACTAGTTTGAAGAGATATAAAGTTGGGATTACCCTCCCTATTTGAGTAGAGAGAAAAGTGATTCAAAATACACTTTGTGAAAGTTTGGATTCAAGAAAGCAAGATTGCCTTAGGTTGTGCTTTGGTTAAAAAGTGGATTAGAAGCAACTATGATTTCCTGTAATCAGGTGTAATCTGTTCCATATTCTCTTGTAATTGTTTTTCAGTTTTAATACTTGTAATTTGTGTATATGTAAAGTCAAAGGGTTGTTCTGACTTTGTGTAAGAAGTCAAAGAGGGAGTGTGTTCTTGAGTGGTCAAGATCACCTCTTTGAGGTTGTGGTGTGTTGTAATTTGTTGTTGATTACCTAGTGGAATACCCAATGGTTTTCTAGGGGCTGGATGTAACTCTTGTAAGGAGTGAAGCAATGTAATTGTCTCTGTGATCTTCTCTCTCTCTCTCTCTTTCTCTCACTCATTTAAAAATTGTTTGACTTGTGATTTTATCTCTGCTGCCATAAACAATCGATTAAATCGTATATTCAACCGATTATTTTTCTGATAACAGTTTTTAATCAATTTGTTTTCTTGGTTGATTTGATTCTTTGATATGTAAATCATCATTAATCTTCATTAGGGTTTAGGGTTTAGGGGAAAAACTTTCCATAAACAATTCATCCCCTCTTGTTAAGGTCATTAATTCTAACAAATGCAACCTAGGGAATATTTTTTTAAGGTTCAAATTCCCAACCCACATATCCTCCGAAAATCTAACCTTATCGCCAACTCCTAATTTCCAACATGTAATTTCCTGAAACCATCCATCACCTCCTCCCTTGCGACAGACTTTAGACAGGTCCCTCCACCATCATGATTGAAGCTTCACTGGCGTACTACTATTATCAGCAGTCGAGCCATATTTAAACACCAACAAGTCTCTCCATTTCCCTTTCTCTTCAGTCAGTAAACGACACCTACATTTAGCCAGAAGAGCTTGGTTAAACTTTCTAATGTCTTTAACACCCAACCCGCATTCCTCTTTAGGTTTACACACATCCTCCCATATTACCCATGATATTGTTCTTTCTTCCTTCCCCCACCCCCACAAGAACATCCTTTGGATGCTGGTGATACTTTTACATACAAATTCCAACTTTTTATAGAATGATAGATAGAAGAGAGGAAAAACTGAAAGGATAGATTTTATTAAACAAATTCTTCCTGCCAATGACAGGAATCTCCCTTTCCACGCACTGAGTCTTGCTTTAAGTTTGCTCAGGATTGGCTCCTAGAACCTTTTCCTCCTAGGGTTACCACCCACTTCAAGCCCTAAATACTTGAAAGGAATCAACATCTGCGTACAATTCAAGGTCTTAGCGTAGAGATCCAGGACGTTCCTTTCAACATTTATGCCTACAACCTTCGACTTATGGAAATTAACATTCAGGCTTGATGCGAGTTCATAGCCCCTCAAAATAGCCTTCATAGTGATTACATTTCTATAGGAGTCTTCACATAGAAAAAATGTATCATTAACAAATTGAAGCATGCACACCTCTATCACATTCCTACCAATCTTCAAGCCTGATAGCACATTTGTCTTTATAGCTTGTCTGGCTAACTCAGCAAGGCCTTCAACTACTATGATAAACAAGAATGGTGCTAGAGGATCACCTTGCCTCAACCCTCTCGTCAGTTTAAATTCTTCAGTAGATCTTCCATTAACCAACACCGAGACCGAAGTAGAAACCAATCACCCTCTGATCCATGAAATCCACTTATAGTGAAACCCCAACCTCTGCATCATTTGATAAAGAAAATCCCACCTGACCAAGTCGTACGCCTTTTCATAGTCCACCTTTTGACATAGTCCACTTCTCCCATTCCTCCTAAGCTCCTCTACCACTTCATTCGCCATAAGTACGTTATCCAACATCCCTCTATCCATCAGGAAGGCCGACTGACTCTCATTTATCACTGATGGTAGAACGAACTTGATTCTATAAGACAACACCTTCAATATGATTTTATATAGAGAACCCACTAAGGAGATTGGTCTATACCGATCAAGCTTCGAAGAGTCACTAACTTTAGGGACCAAGGCTATAAACAAGGCATTACATCCTTTTGGTATGCTACGTGAATCCTGGAATTGTGCCACCGTTGCTACAATGGCACTTTTCATAACATCCAAACTTTTCTTGATGAATTTAAAGTTTATCCATCTGGACCAAGACTCTTTGAGCTATCACATTGCCACACCGCTTCCCGCACTTCTTCCTCAGTGAATTCAACAATGAGGCTAAGATTTTCTTCCATAGAGAGGGTTTTAAACTCAACCGCACTTATTCTAACCCCAACGTCTTTAGTAGCCACAAATCTGTCTTGGAATAGTTTTTTCGCTTCTTTTTTAATAACTTCAGGCTCCTCGCACCACTGACCTCCAAACTCAACTCCTTTAATGTCATTCCTAAGTCTTCTCCACCTTAGAATTGAGTGATAGTATCTTGAACGTGACTCCCCATGCTTTAGCCAATTTACTCTCGCCTTTTGACTAGTGAGAGATTCTATCTTTTTATTTGTCACCCTCATCTGGCTAATGAGTTCCATTCTTTCCATCCTAGCACTTCCCTCCAGCTCGCCATCTGCATCTTGGCAATCAAGTTTTTCTATTCTATTCAGGATTCTGCTCTTTTTTAAGTCAAGATTACCCAACACATCCCTGTTCCAGAGTTTTAGGTCGTTCTTCAGCATCTTCAACTTAACTCTGAGTTTGATCAAGTCATTCCCTTGTGTAGAGTACAACATCCATTTCTCTTTCACTAGCTCCTTGAATCCCCTTCTCTATGTGCCATGCATCAATAGTTTTGAACAGTTTAGGGCTTCAGTCTTTTACCATAGACTTCACCACTAAAGCATAATGATGAGACACTACCCACTGCTGGACACACTGTTTACACCCCAACCAATTATGTAGCCACTCATCGTTTACAAGCACTCTATCCAACCTGCTCTTAGCTGATCCATTTGATTTGAACCATGTGAACTTCTTGCCAATAATAGGCAAATCCAACAAAATATTTTTGTCTATGAACCCATTGAAACCAATTATTTCATTTGATAAAGCTACCCTTTCACTAACACCTTTCCTTTCGTTAACATTCTTAACTGCATTAAAGTCACCGCATAGGCACCACGCCATGCCTTGGTGTGCCATTTTGGTGTTAGTCAAATCCTCTCATAAATCCCTATTTTCACCCAAGTTACACGAAGTGTAGACATTAACCATAACACATCTATTCATTGATAACAGATGTTGGTCGGAGATTGCTATATACCCATTTCCCATAATATGCCTTTCATTACAGAAGGCATATTTATGCCACATTGATAGCACACTACCAGCTCCATTATCTCCAATGTTATTGATCCACCCAACCTTATTATCCCCCCACAAAGAGTAACATCTGGCATCCGAGAACATGTTTGTTTTTGTCTCTTGAATACATACAAATTCAGCACCCTCACAAACTATAATTTGTCTAAGATATCTAGCTTTGGTGCCCCCTCCTAAGCCTTTTATGTGCAGGTTTACAATTATAATAAGAAACCATTCTTGGTGCCCTCCTCATAAATCCTCATGACCTCGTAATCTTTTCCAAACATTGGAACTCTTTGACTACCTCTTTCCCATTCTCGTGACATGTGAGGCCTATTTGTTTGCCAAGCTCCCACAAACTGATCGGGTCCTCATTAGCTCCTGTTTTCCAGAATCAGATATTACAATTGGTAATCCTCCCATCAGAGATGGATACTGGACTGTTGTTTAACCTGGATAGAAAAGAGTTCCCACCTTACACTGAACCCACACCTGAATTTGCTTTCATGCTTGGTTGGAAACTTATTTCTCCCAACTCCCACAAACCTTTCACTTTGCATTGGTGTGGAAGAGTACGAGAGATGCTTCCCACAGCCACTGCCTCTTCTCCGTTAATGTGCGCGAACTTCATCATTGTAGAACTATCCCCAAGAGACCCATTGATAGCCTGTCGTTTTGCTATCACATTAATATGATTCTGGCGTAGACTTGTCTAACACTAGATAAATGATAGTATAATTGTGGTCAGATGACCCCAAGTCGTCTCCCAACGAATCCAATAGTAAAATTAGTAGATCAATGTTTAGAATATCTGCAAGCAATAAAAGTTAACAATAACAATAATAATAAAAAAGGGATTGAGATAGTTATGCAGGAAATATAAAAGAGATTTGAAACAACAACAAAAAAGCGGTTGATCCTCAAGTTCTTTCACCATTGAATTCTTCATAGGTTCTTTAAAGATTAATCTTTTCTCAATCCTCCAACAGAGTTAAACCAGATTGAACATGCGCCAATCTATTTCAACTGAAACTCACTAGCAAAATATGCGTCTACTAGTTTAATCAATACCTACTTTATTCCATGCATATACTCCATGAGAATGCTTATCTCCTCTCTCTTGAATCATGCGCCCAAGAAATTAATTAGAACAATGCGAACTAACTAAGAAACCAAAGTTTAAGATAAGGAAGACTCTCAATCATGCGTTC
>Ga0123342_1009642_pt1 | contig 11449 bp, 4 predicted proteins | sample Turbeawhitnodule_FD_89960 | JGI IMG/M metagenome (GOLD analysis project Ga0123342, IMG submission 89960) | Root nodule microbial communities of legume samples collected from Mexico - Turtle bean Mexico white nodule | ecosystem: Host-associated > Plants > Roots > Nodule | place: Mexico: Nepantla... | reverse complement strand
TTGGGAGAAAGAAGAAAAAATAAAAAAAAAATTTTTATAAAAAATGGAAAATAAAAATTTTGGTTTGGTTTTGTGTTTTTTTTTTTTTTTTTTTCTCTTTGATAATGGATTCCTTTGATAGGGTGCAAGGAAAGCAGGGCATAAACCAGCTCATATAGTGGTTCAAATGATTCTGAAATAGGTAACATTTCTTTATTATATGAACAGGAACCAAATTTTAGGATTTCAAATCACAGGTCTTAATAACAAAAACAATTCTATGTAATGAAGATATAAATTGTGTCTTGAAGTTTAATGTAAATTTTAATATAATATTCATGATTGAGTCTTATTAAAATAATTAACAAATCACCTTTGATTTTTATAATAAAAGAAATATGATTAAATGTGCTCATAATTAATTTTTCTTGTAAATTAATAAAGTCATTTATTTGTAAATACAATCATCTCTGATATTTACGATAATAAGTTATAAATGAGAAGGGTTAAAAAAATCTTTAAACAAAACGTAAAAATCAAACCCGGTTATGGTTTGATTTTAATTTGATATAAACTGCAAACTATATTAATTTAAATTATTTTTTGCATTAAAATACTTTTAAGTTCTAATAAATATCATATTATTAGAGATCTTTATTTATTTTTTAAATAAATATAGTTATTGTAACAATCAAAAGAAAATTCACAACTCCACTAAAAATAATAAAATACAGAAAAAGAATTATATTCATTTTTAAAATAATTTCATTGTTTCTAAAATGTTGATGACAATATTTGTAATTACTATTGTTGTATAAAGTAACCTTTATAAAATTAAAATTATTCAAATTTTATTTAATACTATTACTTAACTATGTTAAAAAAAGTAATTGAATTGATTTCTTATTTTCCTTGTTGGTAAAAAATATTAGAAATATTTAATTGGAAAATTAATCAAAATAACAGTTAAAATACCAAAATAAAATATTGATAAGTTGCATTAAATTAACTTTAAATATAAATTTTAAGGCCTAAAAAATTTTATATACACCCTTAACACTGAAAAAAAATTAAATTTAGTAAAGGTTTATTAACGGAGGTTACGCAGAAGTTTTCTACACACCTAGTAAGACACATATTTACTAGAGGTTTTCTAAACCTCTAATAAAGTCAATAATTTTTTTTTTCTTAACTTCTCCTTTTTTAAACCTAAGACTATTAAAAACTAGAAAACATAAAAGTGATGTTGAGATATTTTTTAGTTTTAATTTTAAGTGAAATGGTAAGTCTTTTTTTTTCTAACCTTAGACACTTCTCCATTTACACTCTTCTCTAACCCTAAACGCTTCTTTAATCTCTCATCTCCAACAGCAAATTCGAACTTAGTTTAGAATTCTTGTCATTCTTCTCATATAAATTCGTGCTACGCTATTTTAGTTGTGGATGTGGTTGGTGTTATGTTTGTAACTTCCTCTCACTAATTCATGATTCTTCGCTCCACTGGTAATCACTTAGCGACGTTGGCTCTATCAGCGGAAAAGCAAATTGCGGATAACACACTTAACGGGGGTTAAAACCGCCGGTAACACCAAATATAATCATGTTAAAAATAATTTTTTTTGTAATGTAATATTTTGATTGGATAGGGATTGAGAATGGAAGAGTGGAGAAAAAAAAGGTTGTTTAAATTAAATAAAAATAAGTAAAGAATAAGATAAATCGACTAATCATTGATAATTTATTTTTTAATTTTTAATTTTTATTTTCTAGTTATTTTTATTTATACATAATATCGAATTTTCTTTCTTCCTTTTTTTTCTGCTTTCCTTTCAATCAAGTAACCAATATGGTATCAAACAATCACATGATTTGGTATTCTAAGCCATGTATGAGCACATGAGCCATGGCATCAACGCTAAAGCCAAGAATATTTAGTGTGGTGTCACTAATGTTGTAAATGATACTCATACTCTCACCAAAAACAATATTTTATTCTAATCTTAAAATAATTATAACCTTATTTTAAATTTCTTTAAATAAGTGGTGACATACTATTCCTTTTATTTTTCCAAAACTCGTGTACACTTTATGGTGATAAATGATATAAATGTATAAAATTAAAATTGGAAAGTGAGATGGATGCATATGTGTGACAAAAAGTATGGTCTCAATCAGACAACCATGGTTTATGAATAATGGCACTTGGGACCTTTTCTTATTAATTAAGCTAACGTACTTTTCATCACATAAAAGCTGATTAAAGGCAGTGATTGGAATAAGCAAAAGTGATTAATACTATTATATGCACAACATTTAACGTTCAATGAGCCCTGTTTTAAGAATCTGTCACAACATAAAATTTAAAAACCTAACATGAAACGCAAATTCTATGGAATTATTATATTATATTCTTCACGTAAATTCTGTAATATTTCCTTGAATAGGGTTTGGCTTGCCTTTCAGATTTTAAAAGTTACTTTAAAAATGAACTAAAGTTTGAGGTTTAGGTTTAAAATTAAAATTATTTTATAATTGTATAATTTGTTTATTTTGAAGCTGCTATGAAAATAAAATTTGGTAGAAAATGACTGGGGAGTAGTTAGTGGCAAGACTACTTAGAAAAAGAAAAGTTTAAAAGTTTAAAGATGTTTCTTTTTAATAGAGCTCGAACATCTTCCGCATGCATATCGATTAGCAATTGTGTTGATCACTTTTCTTCCACTTTTAAGTGAAGGCTCGGTCTGTTTTGGGATTTAACTCCTTTGTCGCTTCGATCGTCGTCATGATGACACGGGGTAATATTTCCTCTATTTATTCTTTCGGAGATATTTCTTTCTCTAATCATGTTGGAACTTCTGTTAGCAGTTTGGACAAACTTACGTAAATGTCTGGCCTAAATGAGTTATTTTATTTTGTCATTCAATTCTTGACACTTCTCGATCCCCGAAGTTCCAATGATATCAACATTGCCTTGATGTATCGGCGTCCTTTGGACTATGTAGCTTTTGGAGCATGGGATGAGGTCAGTATTCAATGCTTCATCCATAATTTCCTCCTCTCAACATTCAAAGGGGTATAGCTGTGGAGTCAATGATACAACCCAATTAGTCAAGCAGATGATCAAGGACACAAGAGGTATTTCACACTTTGATCTGTCATCTCAGCTTACAAAACAAGGTCCCACCAAATATCGGAAGGACCTCGGCAGAAGAAGAATGGTGTCTAGACCAGAGTATCAGATGTTCTTTCTTTTGGTCTTCTTACAAGACAAAAATGTTTGTAAATAAATTGAGCTCACTTTGGGGGTTCCAAATAGAAGAATAAACTAGAATAGAGTGTGCTTAGTAATTTGAGTAGAGTGTGCTTAGTAATTTGGGTTTGTGCCAAACCCACCTTTCATGACAAGTGTTTCTAGGTTTAGAGTTTCTTTGACCTACCTTCTAGAAGGCTTCTCACAAATGACACCCCTACCTCTCTATCTTGTTCTCCAAGAGACTCTCCTATAAATAGAGTGTCTTGCCTCATGTATGTCACATATTGAATTTAAATATATTAAAGAAACTCTGCAAGAGTGTTTTGTGAGACTTGAGAGTTCTCATAGTGGGTCTTATCTTGAGTGTGTGAACACTTCAAGTGGCGGCTCTTTCACCACTCATCTTGGAGTGCCTCTTTTTCCAAGTGGCGTGACATCTTATCTTCTTCCATAAGCTTTCTTCATCCCTTCCTCTTTTTATCTTCCTTTTGTGCCATCCATTTCATTCCTCTTTATGATATCATGTTTGTCTTTTAATTCTTGGTTATCACTTGTCTTTCTTCATCTTATGTTCCTTCCATTTCCGCAATTTACCTTCATCATCATAATCACCATATTTTGTTTTTCTCTTTGCCCTCTAGATGTGAACCATCACATTTACTTAACCACTTGGTTAAGTCCGTGTCCAGTGGGAATCTATTTTGGATTCTCACCTTAAATTGTTAATCTCAAAAAAAGCTTAAACAAAAGTGAAACCACCATAAAATGTGCAATCCTAAAATCAACTCACATCAGTTGAGGTCCTCGATTTTCCCTATATTTATGTCCTCTTTCGGGCACGTGTTGGTCACCCCAATCTTTCTCTTTTCCTTTATCTCCACCATTTTCTGATCGGACCTGATTTCGATAATCACGTAATTCTTCAAGTTGCACGAACTTTTTCGTTCGCTGTCTCAATTCATCTAAGTTAGTTGTTGGCTTCTTGCATAGATTGTCAATGAACGGTCCTGACCATAGTGCAATCACCAAGTGATGCATGGCCACTTCCGAACTAAGATTTTGGATATTTAAAGATAGCTTAGTGAACCTCTCCATGAAGGCTCAAAGTGACTCACCTTTTCTTATCGTATGTTGACAAATGCAATGGATGTAAGATGGTGTGGTCGACTAGTCGCAAGCTAAGTACCGAACTTAGACAAAAGTGTTCTAAAGCAATCAACCGAGTCAGGGGGAAGCCTTGTGAACGAAATAAGTGCCCCTCCCTTTAGTGAGGTAGGGAATACTCGGCACAACACCAAGTTGTCTAACGTATAAAGGCTTATTTTTGTTTTATATACGTCCACATGCTCATCCGGATTTGTAGTGCCATCATACCGATCTAGGTTTAGCCCCTTTCAATTAGGAAAAAGTTGTGCTTCCATGATTTCATTGGTAAAAGGGTGTCCCTTTAGTTCATCCTCCAAAATGAGAGTATGTTTTGAGTGATGGTGCATGGAAGATTGAAAAGGAGGAGTGAAGAAAGGTAACACCGACTGACTGAAGCAAAGGAGTTAATTGTTCAGTGGGTGGATGATTTTCTCAGTCCCTTTTGTACGAGAACAATTGACATCCATCATGGACCTGAGAGAAAAGACAAAAGACCAACATATGGTATTAACTAGGAACATGGGGAATGAGTAAATGTCTGAGGCCAAACAGATGGCCTCACTCATGTCCCTCTAAAGGGAGATGGTAGAGATGAAATAGAAGAATGAGGAGGAAATTTGAGCTCTTCAAAAGGAGAATAAGGGCATGAAGTGGCAGTTGTCCGAGGGAAAGTTGTTGCCCAAGCAACCACAACTGCCCGAAGTGTCCCAAGCCAGCCATTACCATAAGAAGCCTTTGGTTCAGGCCATCAACCCGTCCACCACGACGCATCCTTAGGAAATGGTTGAGGAATCATGACTCAACCGGTTGTTCTACATAATCAAAACCCTAGATATCGCCAGGAGGCACCCCTTCTAAGGGGCACAACTACCTCTCGCATGGAAGGGGTTGAACATCGATCGATACGACAGAACTACCGATCCAGACGAGCACATTGATGTCTACACCACTCATATGTGACTTTACACTTATGACAACTTGATGTTATGTCGAGTCTTCCCCATATCTTTAAAGGGATGAGCCCTCACTTGGTTCATCAGGCTCTCACCTAACTCTATCACTACTAACGTTGATGTCCAAGTTTGGAATGGAGTTCGCCACAAACCGACCACATCACCTAACGATCGACAGCCCCTGCCGGGTTGTCAACTCGAACCGAGTCAACACCCAGTGACACACACTGACCGACAAGATTTGAGAAGAGGAAGAACCAGAAGTAGTAGAAGAAGATGAACACTCGAAAGAGCTAAAAGAAAAAATCGCTAACCTCTCAAAGAAAATGGAAAACACCTCGCCACAATGAAGAATTCGGAAGTCGGAGAAGAAGAAATGAAAAATGAAGTGAGGGGGACTATTATTTATAAGGATCCAAGTAGCGAGCACACCAAATGTCGCCTTGTTTTGCATCTAATGATCCTCATCTCGAACGTACGGTTTCTCGTCTATAAAACCCTAAGTAATCATGAGGTGTGTCCCTTGAACGCCGACACTGCAACACGTCTAGTCACATCCTACCTCGAGAAACATAACTAACACGTTGAGATTATTCGAGAAAGGACATGTCTCGAGCCTAGGGGCAACTATACCGGTCGAGAGCGGATAGTTCCGAGATGTCTCGGTACCCGGTATCGACCGACCAACATGCTTGAAATGCAATAAGATTAAAGGATGATTAACGAGGTTAAGTCATGTGAATAACTACGTAATACGCCCTTAATCATGAACCATATACTAATTGTAGTCCAACAGTAACAGGACTCATCACAGCCGTATAAATAGTATACATAGGCACAACAACCAAAGAAAATGGACATCATTATTACGCATTTATCGAACACTTAAGCGTTTGAGCACCGTTTGCAAGTGTGCTCCCGGCCAAGAGTCGAGGGTAGTGAGCAAAGAACGAAGGAAGGAAGCAAAGCCCAATTGAAGCAAAGAAGTTAATAGAGTAGGAGTGAAGGAAGGTAATACCGATTAACTGAAGCAAATGAGTTAATTGTTCAGCTAGTGAAAAAATTCTTTCAGTCTCTTTTGTAAGGGAACATGGGATATACTATTGTTGACCTTCTAGAAATTGTCTTACCATGCACAACTTCTAGTATTAGCTTGGTCAATGATTGTTAACAAACCCTTGCCAAAAATATGGAGTTTCTCATTTCTCCCTTATAATCATGTCATGTTTTTGTTCTAATTAACATTAAAAGGTTAGCATAATGAAAATTGACAAACATAGATAATAGAATGCATAATCACCTTATCAAGAGTGACAACAAGATTCTGAAGCATTTGGCTATAAGAATCCTCGACATTTCATACAAATGAAAGGGATAAATGGAAAAAGTATTTAGAGGAAAAATAATAATGCAATATTAAAAATGTCAAGTGATGCCCTTGCCAAAAACATGGAGTTTCTCATTTCTCTCTTATAATCATGTCATGTTTAAATGTCAAATGTTTTTTCCTTATTAACATTAAAAAGTTAACATAATGAAAAGTGGAAAACATAAATAGCAAAGTGTATAATCACCTTATAAAGAGTGACAACAAGATTCTGAAGCATTTGGTTGTAAGAACCCTCAGCATTTCATACAAAAAAAAGGGATAAATGGAAAATGTATTTGAAGGAAAAATGAGAATGCAATATTACAAATGTCATGTAATGCCCTTGCCAAAAAAAAAGAGTTTCTCATTTCTCCTTTATAATCATGTCATGTTTAAAAACCAATTGTGTTTTTCCTTATTAACATTAAAAAGTTAGCATAAAGAAAAGTGGCAAACATAGATAGCAGAGTGCATAATCACCTTATCAAGAGTCAAAACAAGATTTTGAAGCATTTGACTGTAAGAACCCTCAGCATTTCATACAAAAGAAAGGGATAAATAAAAAAGTATTTAAAGGAAAAATGAGAATGCAATATCACAAATGTTATGTCATCTTACAAAAAACATGGAGTTTCTCGTTTCTCTCTTATAATTATGTCATGTTTAAATGCTAAGTATTTTTTTCCTTATTAACATTAAAAAGTTAGCATAATGAAAAGTGGCAAACATAAATAGCCGAGTGCATAATCACCTTATCAAGAGTCACAACAAGATTCTGAAACATTTGACTATAAGAACTCTCGGCATTTCGCACAAAATAAAGTGATAAATGAAAAAAGTATTTGATGGAAAAATGAGAATATAATATTACAAATGTCATGTCATGCATTTGCCAAAAACATGGAGTTTCTTATTTCTCTCTATTATCATGCAATGTTTAAATGTCAAATGTTTTTGTTCTTATTAACATTAAAAAGTTAGCATAATGAAAAGTGGCAAACATAGTGCATAATCACCTTATCAAGATTGACAAAAATATTCGAAAGCATTTGACTGTAAGAATTTGCTGCTTTTCATACTAAAGAAAGGGAAAAACGGAAAAAGTATTTGGAGGAAAAATGAGAATGCAATATTACAAATGTCATGTCATCTTGCCAAAAACATGGAGTTTCTCATTTCTCCCTAATAATCATGTCATGTTTAAATTCCAAGTGTTTTTGTCCTTATTAACATTAAATAGTTAGCATAATGAAAAGTGACAAACATAAATAACAGAGAGTATAATCACCTTATCAAGAGTGACAACAAGATTCTGAAGCATTTGGCCCTAAGAACTCTTGACATTTCATACAAAAGAAAGGGATAAACGGAAAAAGTATTTGAAGGAAAAATGAGAATGCAATATTACAAATGTCATGTAATGCCCTTGCCAAAAACAAGGAGTTTCTCATTTCTCCTTTATAATCATGTCATGTTTAAAAACCTACTGTTTTTGTCCTTATTAACATTAAAAATTTAGCATAATAAAAAGTGGCAAACATAGATAACATAGTGCATAATCACCTTATCAAGAGTGACAACAAGATTCTGAAACATTTGGTTGTAAGAACAGTTGGCATTTCATACAAAAGAAAGGGATAAATGGAAAAAATGAGAAGGCAATATTACAAATGTCATGTGATGATAATAAATTACACAAAGAAAAGTAGAGTCACATACATCACATCTAAACCTCGACATCTCACTCTTTTCAACTGGAAGAGATACATCTAAAAAATATTTTCTTTTTTCTTCCAGATTATGCTTTAAAATTTCTTTGGGAAGTTTTGTGCTTTCAAAATTGATAAATCTTGCCTTAGATACACAACAACAACCATAGAAAAATATTGGTATGAACACAAAAGAAGGCACATTCAAGGCGAACCACAAATGCAAAAAAAGCAACAGACCACTTTGAAAGGCCTCTAAGCAAACAACTGCTTAAACCAACTTTTCCCAGATCATTATAGACCTCTTCAGACACATAATTTAATTCATAAGCTTCTAGCATCAAATAATGTCGAAGGAGAATTTCATGAGAGTCCTTCAGAACCTAAGCCCCTATTTGGATTGGGGGTGGCACTGTAGCCGCAGACGGATTTTGGGTGCCACCCCTATTTGGATATGTTGATGGGTGAGGGTGAGGAGAAAGTTGGCCAAAATGAGGGTCTTCTGAGAAGTGAAGAGAAAGGAGAGGGTGAGTGAGTGAGTGCCACGTAGGATGGAGTGAAATATCATTTGTGCCCTCACTTTATTTTTGGACGTGTGAGCATTGTAGGTGAAGCATGCATGAGCATCTGTGAAGACAAGCTTTTCAGCAGCAAATGAGATTCCTGAACAAGTCGATTATCACTGAAAATGAGCGTATGCAATAATCGATTATGTGGAAAAAAAATAGTTGATAATCGATTATTGTAAAAAATTTCTGTAAGATAATCGATTATGGTCGTTTTTGCACTGGAAGCATAATTGATTATGTGCCATAAAGATTTGGATAATCGATTATGTCCTATTTTGCACTGGGGTGATAATCGATTATGGTTCTAATTTTTCAGATTTATGATTTTATGTTTTTTTAACTAATTTTTCAATGATTTTTTTTTTCAGGCACAGTTTGATCAATCTTAGACTTGCATTGTGTTGTGGTTTTGTTCTGCTCTGTTGAGGTATGTGTTTATTTTTTTAAAATTGTGTTTAGATGTTTAGTTTTATTTTAAATTTAATTTGTTTAAATTATTTTAAAGTAGTTGTTAATGAGTTTTTAATTTTAGATGTGAATGTTTAGGAAAATTGATTATCTAAGATTGTATATTGTTAATTGTTAATGTAAAAATTTCATGAAATTTGAATATGTTATTTTTGTGACATGAATTGAATTGAATTTATAGATTGAAATTAGAGATCAATCTTTTATTTTAAAATATTGTTATTAAAAAAAATTATAAAAATTGTTGCAGTAATTTAAAAACAGAAAAACCAAATATACAGAAGATTTTTTTGAAAATTTTACAATGTTAATAAATAAATTTATGAATGTATAGATAGTATTTTTTAAAAAAAACTTTGAAGCTGTTAATAAATAAATTTTTTTATTTAAATTTACAGAATAGACTATTTTTTAGAAATTATTATTTTTACAGAATGTAAATATAATTTTTTTAATGTTATTTTTTAAAACAAATATTATATTAATTAAAAAAAAAAGAAAAAGATTACATAATAAGTTAGAATTTTTAATAATATGTGTAGATAGTTACTTAATGTTATTATGAAAAAATTTAAACAAATATTGTAGTAATTAAAAAGAACAGAATAAGATTACATAATAAATTCGATATTCTAATAATATGGGTAGATAGTTATATTTTTTAACATTTAATGCTTTATTAAAAAAAATATTTATTTATTTGAAATGATTATTTTTATAGAATGGAAATACAAATTTTGAATATTATATTTATAATTTTTTTCATTTAATTTTATGAAAATATATATAATTTATTTTTCATAATTTATATAAATTGTTAATATTATTATTTAAAAATTAAATCAAATATGGTAGTAATTTAAAAAGAAAACAGAAAAAGGTTACGTAATAAATTAAATTTTTACTAATATGTGTACATAGTTAATACATTTATTTATTTATAGTTAATATTTTGACATAATGGCAAATTTGATAATAACGGTTAACAGAAGTTTTTAGAAATTAATAATGTTATACAAACTTTTATTTTTTATTGTTACAAAATGTAAATGTAATTTAAAATATTAAAAATATTATTGGCATGTAATATTTTGCTTTGTAAACTTACTATTGGGTTTGAAATGACCTACCATTATGTTTATGATATCAGGTTAACTTCTGTTTAGTTATTTATTGTAGTAATTGCATTATACATGGCATCATCATCCCAGAAACGTAACAGAAGTCATAAGGGTAAATCTCCAGCAGAAGATGTTGTCACTCCTACTCAGCAAGCAACGAGGATTGAACAAGTTCTTGATTATTCAAGATACTTTAATACTAAACGTCAAATGGTGGTGTTTGAAAAAAAGTTTCACACAAGACTAGTATTACCACCCAAAGTTATGCATACTCCATTTTTTGCTGCTCCAGAATTTGAATTCCAAAATGCTCTGAATTGGCAAGGTTTACAACCTTTCCTTGGAATTAATCTTCCGTATTAGGAGGACTTGGTAAGAGTATTTTATACAAATGTAAAAATCACACCTGTTGGTCACCTTGCCATTGAGATTTGCGGAACAATGATACACATTAAAGAAATGGATTGGATGACCATTGCTTATCTACAGTATGACGGTCTTATGTTAACGCCTGGGACGATCCCTGAGGAACTGAATTTTGATCGAGCACTAGCATTATCGTCCATGATTCGTGAAGATGTTGAAGGTGAAAATCTCAGAAATGCCGGTAGTCTGAAAATGAATGTCCGATTGTTGCATTACACATGGGTGCATATCTTGTGCCCTCGTGGAAGCAACTTTGCACAACTATTGAATGAAGATATTTTGATGTTGTGGTTAATAAAAAATAATGTATGCATTAATTGGCCTCATTACATAATGCAACACATCATCAAATGTCGGGATAACAAGATGCCTCTCCCATATGCAAATTTGATCACGAGGATCTTGCAGGTGTATGGCTTCGACTTGTCGAATGAGCAACCAATAATGCTAGGCTGG
>Ga0123342_1009641_pt1 | contig 11449 bp, 12 predicted proteins | sample Turbeawhitnodule_FD_89960 | JGI IMG/M metagenome (GOLD analysis project Ga0123342, IMG submission 89960) | Root nodule microbial communities of legume samples collected from Mexico - Turtle bean Mexico white nodule | ecosystem: Host-associated > Plants > Roots > Nodule | place: Mexico: Nepantla... | reverse complement strand
GGTAAAAGATGAACACAAGGGTTTTACTTAATAAAAGTTCATCTGAAAATATGCATGTCCTCTCATTGATTTTCTTATTTAATGTTTTAATTTTAACATAATTCAATTCAGTCAAATGTAATACACTTTGAATTAAATCAATGTTATTCATTGTTTTTCAAGATAAAGCAAATGAACTAATAAAATACACATGAAATATTATAAAGATAATTAAAGTATAGAAATTTAATCCTATACAATACAACATATTAATATTGGCAGTTGCGTTCATATTCACCAAAATACATAAATCACAAGTTGTAAATCAATATCTTAAAAAAACTACGATCAATACTACAATATCTTGTAAAAACTACAGATCAATAATATCTAAAAGCAATAACCAAATATTGTAGCATCGTAAATTTGACTTTTGGTAAAGCAGTGATAGCAAAAAAAGGTCAGAAAATTTTCTTTTACAAAAAGTGGTAGATGAGAAGAAACTTTTAAACTATTGGGCAGGACATAATGAACAATCATTAGATACTAATATTTAACTAATATTAGGTGTTATTGTAAAAAAAAATTAATCCTTAGGTTAGGTGTTAAGGGGTTTTCTTTGGCATGTGTTGAAAGAAAAATGTTTAGAGATTTATTTTATAAACTTTTTATCATGTTTTATAAAAAAATATGTTGTTTAAATATTTTTTTAAAGAAATTGAAATGTTAGAAGTTTGTTTGAGTTATTTAATAGTTTTAAATTAAATAATTTCAAATTTTATAAAAAGTTGCATGAATTTTTCAAGTTTTTATTTTTTCAAATTTATATCTATTTTTTTATATTTTCTTTTTAACTCAGCCTTAGTCGGGATATAGTCGAGTTGAGTTATATTCTGTATATCACTGATTTAATATTGTATTTTTCAACTAATGTTAACATAAGTTTCTTTCAAGTTAAAATTAATTTAAATTAACGTTGTCAAATTTTGTTGTTGTTGATAACTAGTAACTACAACTACTGTTAGTGGAGATTCTTTTCTGTCAACATTAATAGAGTGTTTTCTTTTTTATTAGGGTGAACTATGATTTTATTTGGTCAATGTCCGTGGAATTATTTTTATTTTGTTATATAAAATATATGTGTGAGTTATTTTCTTATTAATATTGTTAAAACTTTTTTTCAATCAATATTATCAAGTATATAGATCGAAATTGAATGAGTCACATCACTTGACATCATTAACTAATCGACTGAATCAACAATGTTCAAGAACATTAACAATAAATGACAAATAAGAAAATATCTTATAAATTCGGGTCACACTCCACCAAATTCGGGTACACCGAGAAATCAGATAACACATATTTATTGAAGACATGCACCAAATATACTTCCCTATAAATCTGGGTGACACCTCGAAAAAACAGCTAACATTAATTTATTGAAAATATACGTCAGATATGACCTATGAATCAAATAACTCATTACCAAACACTATAAATAAGTCTTCTACAAAGGAGTAAAGTACGCTTTTACCAGTTTTACATCATACACTCTCAATACAGAATACTTACTTGATCGTTGGAGAACCTTCTACAGGTTTACTTCCGATCGAACACTAATGAGCTAAGAATTTGAAGGGTTGAAGTCTAAAGGAATGGAAGAGCTGAGGAACTGAAGTACAAGAGAACACAACTAAAGACACGAGTATTAGGAGGAGAAGTATTGTTGAGAGTGCAGAAGGTTCTCCAACGATCAAGTAAGTGTTATGCATTGAGAGTATATGATATCAAAACAGATAAAAGCGTACCTTATTCCTTTGTAGAAGGCTTATTTATAGTGTTTGGTAATGGGTTATTTGATTGATGGGGCATATTTGATGCATATCTTCAATAAATCACTGTTAGCTGAATTCTTAGGGTATCACCTGAATTTGTAGGAAGGTATATCTGAAACATATCTTTAATAAATCAGTGTTTGCTGATTTCTCGAGGTATCACTCGGATTTGGCAGGGTCAATTTACAAGATGTTTCCTTACTTGTCATTTATTGTCAATTTATTTTTTAATGTGGTTGATCACCTAGTCAGTTGGTCAACGAGACCGAGTGACGTGGCTCACTTGGTCCCGACCAGTACAATTTTGCATAATGATGATGATAATGATATTTTTTCATTCATATGCATCACATTCTTCATTTTAGGTTCATCGTTTGTAAATTCATGGATGAGATGTTTTATACATAATTACGAAGGTTCCTTTAAAGGTAAATTATGTTCTCTACTCAAGTAATATACATTTACCGCATTATTTTTATAATTTAATAATAAATATATTCATTAACAAAAAACTTTATTTCTATTGAATGACATGGAGCTAAAAGACATCCTTATTACCAATTTTATTATGACAAAATCATGATATTGCAAATTATCGCTTTCTTCTTTAGAACATATGTATATAGAAATATATGTTATAATTTTGAATGACATTTGTAAATTTACCATATATAACTATTATGTTAGTTGTGTTAGTAAGTGCGCTTAGAAAATTTATGTGTATTTTCATATGTATTCGTATTTATTAAAATAAAATATAAATTTATATTATCAATATAAATGTGAAAATAGTAATATCATTTATTCAAATTTTATTTTAACTTTTAATCATTATAATCACATACTAGTAAAGAGAAAAATTAAAATATTATAATTTTAAAAAATAAAAAAGATAATTTTCTATGGATATATGAGTTATATGATTATTATGTGAATAAAGGAGTTTGATAATTACTTTTGGATTAAAAATTAGTAGATTTTATAAATTATTAAATAATAAATTATTTTAATTAAAATATTAGCATGATTAAAAATCACACCAAAAAATAGTTAGGTATAAGAAAGTGTAAAAATACAATAGTAAATAATAACAATTCTCTGTTCTTCTTAGTATCTAATGCTAAGTGAAGTGGTTGAGTCGTTTACGATTTAAATGCTGCGTAGAGACTTCTGTTTATTTATTTTCGATATATCCGTTGCGGTGAGAACGAAATCCTGGTTTTAGGGTCTGACCTGGGTAAACGCAACAGCCACCGTTAGCATCTGAACGACAATGGCGAAGCAGCAGAGCCACGACGTCGTTTCCGATCTGATCGACTTCCTTAACGCTTCTCCAACGGCTTTCCACGCCGTCGGTAAAACCATAACCAACTCTCTTCTTTCCTTTTATTCTCGCCGAATCGCAAATCCTCATTCTCTCTTCCTTCCTTCCTTTCAGATGTGGCGAAGCAGCGTTTGCAGAGCGCGGGCTTCCAACAACTTTCCGAGAGGGAACTGTGGGAACTGCAACCTGGCAACAAGTACTTCTTCACAAGAAACCACTCCACCATCGTTGCATTCGCCATCGGCAAAAAGTTCGTTCCGTTCCGTTCCCCTCTTTTTCAACTAAACACGGAACAACACCAATAGTCTAATGTTGCTTCCCTTTTCATGTAATAACAAGTTTTTAAACAGGGTTCAAAACTCTGTTGTTTTGTTAATTCTGGTTTTGTGTTGGAAACCAGAATTGTATATTGGTCTTTGTTTTGTTTTTTTTAGAGAATAATGAGAAGTTCTCTAGTTTTCTGTATCCTCTACAATCTTCTTTTCGAAGTTGTGAGTGAGTGTGCCGTGTGTGACCAAATCAGAGTTATGAGTGAGGCACCGTGTGGGATATCTATCAGAAGGAGTGAAGAAGTGCTTACGTGTGAGAAGCCATACCAATTTTTAAACTGTTACAATTGGTATCAGATTTGCTAGGGGATGATGGTGACCACAAAGGAACTGAGACTTGAATAGATTCTTATGAAAATAGCCTCTCTGATCAACAAGAATCAGTGCAGCAATCGTTGGATGTGGTTCCTTCAATGGTAGAACGGACGCAGATTCCGTTTCCTTCCTTTGATGGCTCCAACTTTCGGGATTGGAAAGCAAAGCAGAACAATTCTTTGAATTGGAGGGAACCCGAGGCCCAAAGAAGCCGTATACGGTTGTTATCCATGGATGGCAAGGTCCTTTGCTTGGCAAAGGCTTTACACGCAGAACACCAATAACAAAGGAAAATCTTGGCAGTAGATCCTTAAAGATACTGGGGGCAGATTTGATTCGGTTGCTATTGACGACCCTATCATTGACCTCGCAAGATTGAAGCAAGAACGGACCTTGCTTGACTACCTTGAAAGGTATGACACATTGTTGCCTCGGATTTGCTATATTTGAAGAATTGGCATTGAGTTTCTTTCTTTCTGGATTAACAATTGAGTTAGAAAAATCAGTAAGAGTTCATCATCCTACATCTGTTCAAGATGCTATTTCAATTGCTCGATTACAAGATGAGGTGCTGCAAGTAATCACAAAGAAATTTTCACTAGGAAAATTAGTTAGTCTGAATCCAGGGACAAATATTTCAGATAGTTGTCCGCTGTCTCTTCCAAAAATAGAAATTATCCTTTTACCACTTTGAATCTGAATCAACTTCAGTGCCCTATAACTTCAACACCAATGCCAGAATCAAAAGGTTCAACTGCAACCTCTATCTCTAGAAAACAAATTAGTGAAAGGATTGGAAAGGGTTTTTGTCATTTTTGTGGTGATATGTGGGAAAAAGATCGTAAACAAAGGTGAAAAGTGTGGGGTAAGTTTAATGCTGTTTTCAGTGCTCAAGAGTTAACATTTGGATCAGATGGTGAGTAGGAAAACGAAATCATCGAGCATAGTTTAAACTTAATTACAGATATTAGTGCTAATTTGGTGAAGGCACTTGGGCTGTAATCTCATAGCATAAGTAATTTTCTAGTGATGGTTGCATTCGATAAGGAATTAGTCATAACTAGAAGTTGTCCTTTAGTTGAATGGAAATTTTATGATCATGTTTTCGAAGCTCATTTCATAGTGTTACTTGGCAGCACTTTTGGTGTCATCCTTGGAATGCAGTGGTTTAAAACGTTTGGAGAGATTTCGTTGGAATTGTGGCCAATTGACAATGAAATTTGAACATGATGGCAAACTAGTTTGCCTACAAGGAGAACATCCTTCAACGGATATGTGTGAGTTGACAGGGAAAATTAAACTAGCTAAATGTCATGTGGTGTTGCTGGCACTTCAAGCCCCACTTTGCTACAATTGCTTAGCCGATGAAACTCTTCCCCACATATCTCATAGTCAACAATTTGAATTAAATCAATTATTGGAGAACTTTCAACAATTGTTCTAGGAGCCCACAACTACCTCCAAAAAGGCGATATGATTATCAGATTTCATTAGTCAATGATAAACCATTCTATTTAAAACTATACGGGTATCCATATGATCAAAAAGAGAATATAGAAAGATAGGTTAAAGCCCTACTTAGAGAGAGTGGTAGCTATTATGCTTCTCCATTAGTGTTGGTGAAGAAAAAAGATGTTCCTAGAGACTTAGCTAATGAAACTCTTCCCCACTTATCTCTAGCCAACAATCTGAATTAAATCAATTATTGGAGAACTTTCAACAATTGTTCTAGGAGCCTACAACTTTACCTCCAAAAAGGCGATATGATTAACTTATCTATAGCCAACAATCTGAATTGAATCAATTATTGGAGAACTTTCAATACAACTTTACCTCCACAAAGGCAATATGAATTAACTTATCTCTAGCCAACAATCTGAATTAAATCAGTTATTGGAGAACTTTCAACAATTGTTCCCGGAGCCTACAACTTTACCTCCAAAAAGGCAATTTGATTATTGATATGATTATCAGATTTCGTTAGTCAATGATAAACCATTATGTTTAAAACTATATAGGTATCCACATGCTCAAAAAGAGGAGATAGACAGACAGGTTAAAGCCCTACTGCCTACTGGTTTTATCAGAGAGAGTGGTAGTTATTATGCTTCTCCATTAGTGTTGGTGAAGAAAAAAGATGGTTCCTGGAGATGTTGCACTTATTTCAGAAAATTTAATGCTTTAACTATCAATAATAGGTTTCCTATACCATTAATAGAAAATCTATTGGATGAATTAAATGGTGCAAGCTATTTCTCCAAGCTGGATTTACAAGGTGACTATAACCAAGTAAGAATGGCAGAGGATAATATTCAGAAAACAACCTTCAGACCTCACAATGGACACTATGAATGAGTGGTCTTGCCTTTTGGTTTGAGCAATGCACCAACCACATTCCAAAATTTGATGAATGATATATTCAAGGAACATCTAAGGAAGTTCATTTTGGTGTTTTTTTATGATATTTAGGTTTACACAAAAACATGGTAAGATCACCTTCAATGGTTTTATATTGCCCTCCAAATATTTCAACAACACAACTTGGTTCTCGACTTTAAAAAATGCAGTTTTGGAAAAACAAAAGTATACTTGGGTAATTTCCTCTAAACGTGTGCAGACTCAGGTAGGCCATTCAGCATTGGCCAAGACCAAGAATTGTTAAGGAATTGCATGGGTTTTTGTAGATTTATACACAATTAGGGGAAGCTTGCACAACCATTGACTCAGTTACTGCAAAAAGATACAAATTTAAGATGGATGTAGAGACTAAAACAACATATGCAAGATTAAAGGTGTCTGAATTGGCTCCTGAATTGGCTTTGTCAGCCTTTGATCAACCTTTCACAATAGAAACAAATGCTTCAAGAATGGGCATTCAAGCTGGTGGTTGTGTTAGTGCGGGTCGACGACAGTGCTGTTCATCAGAGTAGTGTTCTAGGTTAGAGGTGGGTGGTGCTGCAATTGCTCTGTTTTGGTTGTTGATGGTGGTGTCTTTTGAGTGGTGCATTGCAGGTTTATGCTTAATATAACTGTGGTATGATTTGGGGAATTAGGGTTGCTTTGTTTTTTTTTAAGTGGGTGCATTAAATATGGTTTTTTATTTATTTAATTGGGGTGCATTAAATTGGGGAAACTTTTTTTTTATTTCATCAGAGTAGAGTTCTCTGTTTTGTTATTTAGAGTGCTCTGTTTTTTTATTAAAATATTTTTTTCATATGAAGTAAACTTACGAGTTTAAGATCATCCAAAATTCCAGATAGTACATAAAGTAAGGTTACATCAAGGATCATACAAACACTACACTTTTGATGGAATAATTCTCCACAAAAAAAAGTGGTAATTGGAGGAGATCCTAACAAAAAACAAAGAATATTGCACCATTTCCATAACATGATGATGGGGGCATTCGGGAGATGATCTTACTTATAAGAGAATTAGAGATTAATTTTATTGGAAAGGTTTGCAGAAAGAGGTTAAAACATGGGTCCAGGAATGCATGTCTTGTCAGCAAAAACAAGCCTCTATTACAAATGCTCTACAACCACTCGATTTCGAATAGAGCTTTTGAAATTCATTTGAATGGATTTTATTGTGGGTCTTCATAAGTCTAATGGCATGATAGTTATCTTTGTGGTATGTGATAGATTTACCAAGTATGCTCTTTGCACACCATTAGCTCATCCTTTTGGAGCAGCTAAAGCAGGACAAGGTTTATTTTATACGATTGTTAAATTGCATGGTTGGCCATCTGATAGAGATAACACTTTTATCAGTGCTTTTTTGATCGAGTTGATGAAGCAACATGCAATTAAGATGTTGCGGTCCATTGCTTTCCACCTTCAATGTGATGACCAAACTAAAGCTTTAAACAAAGCCTCGCAGAGGGATATATATGCTATGTCATTGGGGACTTACTAGAAGTGGATTTAACATCTTTCTTCAGCAAAATTATGTACAACACTAAATTCCACACAACAACCAAGATGTCACCATTTGAAGCCTTATACAATTTGGTTGAAGTAGTTGCTTATATTGTGAATACACAAGAGAGCATATTGCCAAATTTTTGCAAGTTAATTTACAAAAAGGCTCAAGAAAGAATGGAAATGTATGCTGATCTCAAATGGGTAGACAAGGAATTTCAATGTTGATACCTAGTCTATTTGAAGATACAACCTTATAAACAAATGACTTTGGCAAATACATCATCCACAAGTTTGCCGCAATTATGGGCCTTTAAGAGTTTTGGAGAGAATTGGCAAGATAGCTTATAAATTTCAGCTACTTCCCGACACACAAATTCATGATGTTTTTAATGTATAATTTGCTGAAGCAACATCATGGTACTCAGTGTATCCCAGGACCTTCCTATATGCAGTGAAGACGGGGAAATGCAACCGCAACAGTTGCTGGTTTTGGACAAATGAATGAAGAAAAAGGGCAATCGTGCTGTTACTGAGGTGTTGATTCAGTGGCAGCATACAAATCCGGGAGATGCATTTTGGCAGGAACTGCACCCTTTGCAACAACAATTTCCAGATTTTTCATTGGGTGCTTTAAGGGCCTTGTGGGCAAGTCATTTTGATAGGAGGGGATAATTGTAATAACAAGTTTTTAAACAGGATTCAAAATTCTGTTGTTTAATTAATTCTTGTTGTGTTGGAAACCAGAATTATATATTGGTCTTTGTTTTGTTTTTTTAGAGAATAATGAGAAGTTCTCTAGTTTTCTTTATCCTCTACAAACTTATTAAGTTGTGAGTGAGTGTGCCGTGTGTGAACAAGTTAGAGTTGTTTGTGAGGTACTTTGTGTGATCTCTATCAGAAGGAGTGAAGTGCTTATGTGAGAGAAGCCATCCCAATTTTTAAACTATTACATTTCAACTTCTTCTCAGGTACGTTGCTGGAAATGGATTCTACATAATTGGGGCTCACACGGATAGTCCATGTCTCAAACTCAAGCCAGTCTCCAAGGTAACCAACTTCTATTTTAGTTTCTCGAGGCCTGAGGCCTGTGTCTGTCGTAGCAGTAAAATTAGAAAAATGTTAAAAAGATCTTTGTAATTGGTTTAAGCTAAGTATATGATTTAAGCACATATTGTCATTTTGGTCCCTAAAAGCATGTCAACAGAGTGAGAACAACCACTTTGATTAGGTCTAGTTATATTAGTCCCTGTGATTAATAAAATGTTAAATAAGTTCCTTAAGATGTCGAGTAAGTTCCTCAATTTGATTATTCACTGTCTCTTCATTTACTCTATTTTCATATTATCATTTAAGTTACACATGCTGGACTAATGTGAGTGAGAAAAGATAGTTTTGAAGATTATTGTATTCAGAGACTGATGAGACAACACCCACCATTCTCTAGGATGGAAGTTGCTGTTTACTCAAATAAATTTGAATTCATAATTAGTGTATTAGATTTTGAGTTTGATGTGTTATTAAATGGATGCAATGGAAGGCATGTTTAATTAATGGGTGTGCTGTGCAGGTCGTTAAGGGTGGGATTTTGGAGGTAGGTGTTCAAATCTATGGAGGTGGTTTGTGGCACACTTGGTTTGACCGAGACTTGACTGTGGCGGGGAGGGTCATTCTTCGAGAAGAGAATGCGGGGTCTGTTTCGTACTCACATCACCTTGTTAGAATTGAGGAACCTATAATGCGGATCCCAACTTTGGCAATTCACTTGGACAGGTTCTGTCACTGTTGTTGAGATGCATTTCCTGTTAGCTTGCTTGATCATTATTGGTGTTGGGTTTATCATTTTCCTCTGGTTCATTTTGTACAGGACTGTTTCTGATGGATTCAAATTTAACAACGAGACACACCTTATTCCCATCTTGGCAACAGCGCTGAAGGTAATCACATTGGTTAATGATTATTCTATGGAAATAGTTATTATTGTGGTGCCATGGTTTAATATATCAAGTCCTGTAGACTAAATGCATTTAATGTTAGGCTATCTGAGTTGTTATTTAAGTGCTTACACGTGGTTAGAAAGCTCATTTATTGGTTAAATATGTATTTTAAAATTATAATAGCATGCAATGTTGCAAGTTACTTAATATTGTTTTTGTGTTTTAGTTAGATCTTTGATGCAATCGTTTTGGAAAGTTATATTATGCTTTTAGAATTGTGTGTAGTTAATTGAAAGAAATAAGTAAAACTTCCACAAACAATGCTTATTCGGATTTATAGTGTTCGTTTTTAATTATTTAGATCTAACTTTTACACTTTCATTGAGTTTTGTCTTGCAGGGTGAGCTTAATAAATTGTCCTCTGAAAATGGAAATCAAACTGATGTAAAGAAAGCAAGTGATAAAACAGGCACTGCCAATACGAAGCACCACCTTCTTCTTTTGCAGGTTAACACCGAATCTGGAATCTCATAATGTATTCTTGTTAGTTTTATTTCAGCTGCCTTTGGATATGTGTAACCTGTAATTTTCTTAATTTGGGTCTTGGGATGTATATATGACGATTAAGAGTCTAATTGTTGATTGTTGTCTTCTTCCCCTTTTTCGCCAGTTGCTTGCAAGTAAGCTTGGGTGTGAGACAGATGACATTTATGATTTTGAATTGCAAGCTTGTGATACTCAACCAAGTACTGTTGGTGGTGCTGCAAAGGAATTCATTTTTTCAGGACGACTTGATAACCTCTGCATGTCATTTTGCTCACTGAAGGTTTAACTTTCATAGAGATTATTTTTTTTAAGTTTCAAATGCTTGTATATAGTTTAGATATAAACTTCAAATATGTTAGTGTGGCTGCAAAGGACTTCATTTTTTCCGGACGACTTGATAACCTTGGCTTGTCATTTTACTCACTAAAGGTTTAACTTTTACAAATATTATTTTTTCAAGTAAAGTTTCAAATGCTTGTAGTTTAGATATGAACTTCAAAATATAACCTTGATTTTGAAGTTTACCACTCTGGATAATTGGGTCCATTTTAGGCAGTTATTCTATAGTGCAAGGAATAGAAAATAATTTCTGAATATCATTACTGTATATGTTTATCACATCATTATAAGTTATGCCCTGATGTAATGATTTCAGCCAATGATCTCTGGTATAATGCATCTTCTCCAATTCTATGAACCTTTGAAACGATAGTTCATTAATTCAAACCTAAACAGTTTTTATGTGTGTTTGGGAACACTCTAGGACTGCTGAATGTGGATTGCCAAGACTACTAAGAGTTGTTTTTGCATTAAACATGGATCCTGAATGTAAAACAAAACACTCATTATGATTTTGTTGCAGTATCTATGGATATGGTAGGGATGAAAGAGCGATTGATACAGTGAAATCTTGTGGGGTTCTGTTAATTTTTCTGATAGGAATTTTGTAAGATATCTATAATGTATCATTCACTGTAGATACCAATGTTATGAGGGGGAATTACAGTGGAAAAGATGAGATGAACTGCAACAAACCAAGCCAGGGCATCCGAGAGAGCCTTTAGTCTCCCACTGAGGATTTCCCTCTATTTCCCTATTGGCAATCTGTTATATTACTCTTTATTATGCCATCTACTTTAATGGAATGCAGATCAAAAAACAGAGACAATCAGCAAGAAAATGGATATCTCCTTTAGGATTCCTGAATCAGGTAACTAATACCGTGTATCTCAGCAGGAAAAATAAGGAAATAACAATC